>Ga0209090_10002643_pt1 | contig 11314 bp, 5 predicted proteins | sample ArcticOcean_MG_C_9_FD_187432 | JGI IMG/M metagenome (GOLD analysis project Ga0209090, IMG submission 187432) | Marine microbial communities from western Arctic Ocean - ArcticOcean_MG_CB2_152 (SPAdes) (version 2) | ecosystem: Environmental > Aquatic > Marine > Oceanic | place: Arctic Ocean... | reverse complement strand
GCCATACATCGGCTCGATACGAGAACGCATTGTCGCAAGGAATGCAGACCATCATGGACATCGAGGGGTACGACGGCGCATCCGCCCGCAGGTCCGACGTGATCGACGTCGGAACCGTGTACGGACCTGGCGGCGGCCCTTGGCGGCCGCTGTGCGCGTGGATGGCCTCGAGCGAATCCGGGTCGTCCAACAGGCCGCGTGCGTCCAGATTTCCGCAGTGCGGACAACACGGGGCGGTTACGGAGGGCTCATCGGGGCCGGCCTCTTCTTCCGCTGTGGGGACGATCGCTTGCTGGGAGGTTGGCTGCAGCCGCTGCTTGGCCAGCACGATGTTTTTCGCAGCGTCGATCTCGTCGTAAAACGCTTCAATGGCAACGTCCATGCTTCAACTGATGGTTTGGTGAGTCTAGTCTTGTCTGTGGTGGCCCGGTCGGTGGGGGGTGGGCAAAAGCCAGCCCTGAGAATTTTTGCGTGCGGTCAGAACGCTGGCATGTGATCAATTTTGATCGTTACATCGAGCCCTCCCAGGATGTCGCGCGCCGCCTTCTGCATTGCACTTCGTGCACGCTCACACGATTCTGGGTTCAGCTCCGCTGTCGTTGCCCGCATCAGAATCGCGTCGGCGATCGGAACGACGAAGGTCCACCCCATGTCAATGAGTTTGTCGACCCCCGCCTCGATGACCTGTTGCTCAACAGCCTGCATCAGCAGAGACAAAAGCGTCGTGTTCTTGTTCGATTGCATCGCTTTTTCACGAATTCCATCTACGTAATTGCTGATCGGCGCAAACTCGAGCAGCGCGTTTGTCATAATTTTCCGTTCCTCCACCAACGCTTTCAGAAAGGGCTTTCTGAAATGATGCGTTTCGTCTTTGTCACTCTGGTTCAGACTTCGAAGAATTTTCGTCTTGCAATCGGCGTCTGTGACTTCCCCTCCGCCATACTGCGATGAGAGAATTCCGATGGCGGATTCGCGGTCTTCTACAACAAGAGCAAGCTTGGGCGTTAGTTGACGCGCGTGCGTTCGGTCGCCGCAGAGGGCGATGACCGCGGCAAAGGCGGCCGCGGGGTGTGCACCGGAAATGTCCAGTTCAAGAAGTTGGTGAGCCGTAAGCACGTGCCTAGACGGCGCCGAGATACTTTTGAAAAAATCTACCTGGGAAATTGAAGGGTAGTAGACTTTCAGTCGCCCGCCGTCCTCGTTAGACAATACGATTCCTTCGAGTTGATCGCACGAGCCCATTGCAGTTAGCAACGTGTTAACACGGCTTGCCTCGTGCAAAAGTCGATCGCGCCACGCCTCGCCGCAGCCTCCGTGCTTGCCCGAGCACGAAACGACCCTGATTAGCCTGTCGAGGGCCCCAAACTGTTCGACGGGCACCTCGGCCCCGCGGCGTAGGGCTGATAGCCAGCGATGTGCAAGTGCAAGGTCGACATGAATGGGTGAAACTTTGATGGTCGAGTGCGCCACAACACTTTTAGATTTCTTCTTTTCTTCTTGCACTGGAACCGCCTTAGACGACTCCAGAAGGTCGACCACTGCAAGAAGTCCGTAAAGGTCTACGGGGCACTGGAACACTATTTCGTCCATTTGACTTGTTTGTGTTTCTTTCTGCGGCTGCGTCTGTTGCTGTGTCTGGTCTGGTCTTGTCTGTGATGGCCCGGTCAGCGGGGGGGTGGCAAAAGCCAGCCCTGGGAATTTCTCGGACATGTTTTTTTGTTTTGTCGGGTGGTTGTCGGGTACTTGTCCATGTACCGTCCCACATTTGGTGCTCGCTTTCCAATGCGCCTCTTTTCGTCAATTCACACTTGGCTGGTTTATATAGTAAATGAATGAATTTATGGTCTAGTGTGAATTGACGAAAAGAGGCGCATTGGAAAGCGAGCACCAAATGTGGGACGGTACATGGACAAGTACATGACAACCACTTGACAAATCCACTTTTCACAAAACTGACCGATGAGCCGTAAATGGTGCGTGGGCAATTGACCGAGTGTCACACGCCCCAACCGCAGAAACGAGTACTATAAAACTCATATGCGACAGCAGACGCGCCTTTGCGAGCTGCCCCCGAATTCCACTAGTTAAAAAATCGGCACTCGACACGCGCACGCAACACATCACAACGACGACAAACGACGTAATCAAGCAGATGGATCCAACTTTGTATCTCCTGCCAAAATTCCGCATGCGATCATTTAAAATGTCGATTCGCGTGGCCAGGTTTGTCTGGAGCGATCGCTGGCGACTTGATAACCGATCGATCATTCGGATGGCAAGGGCCGAGGCGGTAAAGAGGTGAAGACGACGGTCAGCGTCGAAGAGAAATGCGAAGAGAAGATGGCAGATGATCTGCCCGGCGATTATTTTGGTTCGTGATTTTTGTGTGAACGTTGGAATTGCAAAAATTATCAGCAGAATGATCGAAATGATCGAGATCATCCATGGCAGACATGCCGATTCGTTCATGAAGACGTTCCATGAGTTTGTGCAGACCAGAGCGCTTAGTGATACATGAAACGTTTTCTCGTGTACGGTTTTTAAGAGCATGATGACACGTGGCCTAGGTCGTCACCGACCTATACATAGCGCCGCGCGCGTCGAGTACGGTTGTGCTGTCTAATGAGTTTAACCCAGGCCAGTTTGAAGCAATGGGAACTTCTTGAGGGTTCGTCGCCGATGGCCAGCTCGGGCTGCTGCTCTCGAGATCAGAGCGTGTCTCTTTCATTGGCAGCTCTGGAAATCGACTCTGTGCCACCGACGGGTGTACTTGACAGCGTTGTGTGTTTTGATGAAAAGGAGACAGACAGTACGATTGCCTACTATTACTTCGACAGGGAGTCCGGCACTGAGTTGTTTACTACATCCAACGAAGGGAAGCAATTGTTCAATTTTCGACCGGTTCGTTCGCGTGCGGTTCGATGCGATCGAGTTTCATACGCCCAGAAAATCAGCAATTACGGGGCGTGTGGTCATAAATTCACGTTGACGTTCAGAGGGCGGCCGACAGCTTTCATTGAAGCGTTTGAGACTATCGGCTGTGTTGTCGATCAGATTTTGGTGACTCACGCAGCACATTCTTCGTTGGGTGTGATGGCCGCTTTGATTGACAGGTCGACGTTTCTCCAGTTCTGCTCGCCCGAAACTCACATTGCGAAGCTGCGGCGACTGGTGGACGACATCCGCGACGACGAATTGTATCTTCCTTTGAATGAGTGTGTGCTCGGTGGTGCTTTTCAGGTTGTGAATTTGGATGTTTCCGACGACCGTGTCCGTCGTGTGTGGGGCTCGGTGGTGGACTCGTTGCTGAGCATCTCTGATCTTGCGCAGAGAGGGGTGAGGCATCATAATCAACGTGAATTAAAAAGGGTGTGTAGTTGATGAGGCGCTAGTGGGTTTGCGTTTTTTGAGGTCTGTGTAGAATAATGATGAGTGCGTCTGTGGTCGATATAAATTCGAAATTATCTGTTCTGCGAATGCGAACCTCAAAAATAAAGGAGGTCGAATCGATATCGGAGAAACGAGTCTCGTTTTCGGAAGCGCCGCAGCGGCCGAGTGGCTGCTTTCCAAGTCTCTTGACATGTTTTAGAAAAAAGGTGCCTGCGAGTGATTCGGCGTCGACGTCGGCGTCGACGTCCAAGTTGAAATTGAGTTTGTTTGGAATTAGTAAGCAGCAAAAGGCAGATGCTTCTGCGATCGAGACGGCGATTGAGAAAGTGCAGTCGCGGCTCTCCGACCTGGAGCAGCGCTCAAGGACACATCGCACGCTTGCGCTGCGGGACAAGCAGGATGGACGCACGCCGGATGCGTTGCGAGAGTTGAAGAAGGCCAAGAGTGTAGAGAAGCAGGTCGAGACTACACGCGTGGCACTTGATGCATTGGAGCGGCAGCTTGACACACTTTCTGACCTTGGTTTGCAACGAGAGCTTGCGTCGGCGCTCACGAGCACCAGTAAATCTTTGAAGGGAAAGACCAAGGGTCTGGTAGAGCTCGCCGACGGGGCTGTGGAGCTGAGTCAGGAGCTGCAAGACGATGCGGAAGACGTAACGGCGGCCTTCGAAGGGTTGATTCCTTGCGCTGCGATAGACGACGTTGATTTATTGGCGGAATTGAACGAGATGACGAGCTCTCAAGGAGACGCCGAGTTGCAGCTCTCTGATATTGAAGAAGATTTGACGGTGAGGCGGCCGGTTGCACGCCGAAAACAGCAGAGCTACTCTGAAGTGGACACAGGGCCATTGTCGTTCCCGTCTGCTCCGACCAAGGAGATTATAAAACGAGGAAAGGGGGGTGAGCGTGCCGGGCTCATTTCAGCACACTGATCAATTAAGGTTGTACAAACAATGACGGAAGAGCAACTGGTTTCTATCGTGCTAGGCGAGATACACAACCGCCGTCTCAAATGGGCTGAGAGGCGTGCGGCGGAATGGGGCGGGCCATTGACTGGGCACTAGGCCGCCGCGGCGGCCACGGAACGCACCTCGGCATCAGACAGGACCCGCGACCATACACGCACACTTTCCAGGCACCCTACGAACCCATGAATTCCACCCCCCGAGAAGGGGTTACTGCCCAGCCCAATTTTAGACGACGCCGCGACCCCTTCGAAGTTTGCGGTTTTTTGTAGGATCCTTGAGGCGTTTCGGTAAAAAATCAACTCGTTGTTGGTTGAGATCGACATACAAACATGCGTTTTCTCGTTTTGTTGCAATTCGCCAGCTCCGGAGGTGTCGTGTGCGATGTCGTTGACCGTTGCGGCGATTCGATTGTTGTTTAAGTAGAGATCGAATACGAGTTCGGGACCCAAAGTAATCAACGTCGGTGCGAGTGTGGTCTGTGTTCCAAGCTTGGCTGAGGTGCACATGGTGACTCCGCTGGTTGCGGTCGACGTCCAAAACGACGAAATGTCGGAGTTGACGACGAGTCCGCTGTTGCCGTCGAAGCACGCCGACTCGCCGGCAAAGGTCGCAATGGTCGAGAACGACGCCGGGTAAGCGAGGCTGGACTGGAAGAGCGGTGGGGCGGTGAAGCCAGCTTGGAATTTTGCCGCGTTCAGAGAACGATGGCCTGCTTCAAATTGAAACGAAGCTACCTGGTGTGAGTTGAGTGTTTGGGTGTACGAGAACGTATCGAAGTCGACCGAGGCACCCGTGTCGACCCCGACATTGTCGACTGTTTTTCCCGCAAACACGACGAGCGGCTCCATCTTTGAAAACGTCCCCGAGAAGATCAAACTGTAACTGCCGCTGTAAATCTGTCCGCTCGTGACGTCGGTCACGTGCAGTATGAGAAATCGGTTCTCCAGCTCGGCCACGACTTCGTAGATGTTGTTGTCGTTCACTGGAACGGTGGCGGTGGCTGCGATAGCCAGTCCACCCGTCTCGATTCTGACTCGAACCCCGGAGGACGACAGGTCGACGCATGGCATGCACAACGTCGACGACGGCGCCGCCGCCGAAGCAGCCACCACCACCACAGGCGCCGAGACTGCGATTACGTTTTTGAATGTCGCCGTGGAAGATGCGCCCGCCTTGATGGACACGCCAAGTTTGAACGCCGACGACGCCGTCACAATGCCGGTGTCGTCGATTGTCTTCAACTCAACGACTGGTTTGAATGGGTCAGCGCCAGGCATGACGACGCCGGTCGCGACTGTGGGCAGCGAGAGTCCGGCTTCGTACGCTGCCGGGCCATACATGAAGAGCGTCGAGTTTGCGCGTAGGGTGGTCGTGGTGGGATCGAAGCACCGGCAGCCCGGCCATGTGGACGGCTTCTCGACTTCAACGAAGACGTTGAAGATCGAATTTGGTGAGACGATGCCGCAGTAGCTCGAGCACGTGGCTTCGTTTGAATCTAACAGGTTTGCCGTTCCAACGACGGCGCCTTCGAGAAGCCCGAATAAGAACTGGTTTGTGGTTGGCTGCGGTGGAATGGTCGAGGGGCCCGGCACGGACACAGTCGGCGGGGCTGGCGATGGCGGTGGACTCTCGAGCCCACATCGAGTCCCGATGTCGATCTCGGCGATGCCCACGTCTTGAGGGTCCATCGCCGAGAGAAGTATGATCTCGATCGTACGCACCCCACTGACCGTAAGCCAGAGGATCGTTCTTGTGGCGAACGACTCACCGTCCGCTGTCGTTGCGGACGTTGCCACGTTGAGGCTTTTGGTCGTTCCGGAGCCGAATGAGATTACTTCGCCGTGGTTTCCGAGCAGTTGCAACGCCATTTCCGTCACCTGGTGATCGAGGCCGTGATACAGACGTTGCCAGATGGTGATGTAGTTGAACGAGATTGTGTGGGTGAAGGTGAGACGCAGCGTGGCCGAACTGAGGCCGTCGGCCACCCACGAGCGCCCGGCGTCGCTGCCGTGTCCGTTGAAGAACGAGTTGAGGTTGTCGTGGACGCCGTCGTACACGTTGTTGCAATGGCTTCCGCTTTTCTCCGACGAGGCATAGCACGACATGACGTCCGTTGAGAGGTCGATTGTGCTTTCTGTGCACGTTGTCAGGGGTGGTGACGGCGGGGTGTTTGCGCATCGGTTCGCGACACGGATCTCTGAGATTGTATTGGTGGCGGTTGGTACAAAAACACGGACGATGACTTTGCGCACGCCTTGAACCTGCTGCATTAATGGAACGTCCCCACTCGACGGGACGGTGAAAACCGTACGTGCTGTCAGATGGCTGTTGTCCGAATCGAATAGTTGTATTGACACTTGTGAAATACGAGTGGCTGTCGATGCTGCCCCGGAGGACGTGTCGTGGTAGAACGTCAAATGGTTGACGTCTAGTGGAGACGGGAAGCTGAGTGTAATCTTGATGTCGTCGTCGAAGGTGAACGCCGCGCCGGGTGGCGGCGTATTTGAAGTGGCACCGTCGATCAGAACAGAGCAGTTCGACGAACTGCTCGTCGAGCACGTCGTGCCTTGCGATGCTGTCGTGACATGGTCCGTGCCCATGGAGCAGTGTCCGTAGGGTGGGCTTGGACTTGGAGATGCTGTAAAGATTCGATTGCTCGCGACCACGTTGCCATCCACTGGTGCGAAAGCACCTTCCGCGTATCCAAAGCAGTCGCAGTCAACCTTGTTGGCGTTAGTGTGAAGGGAGGTGCATCCACCGCCTTCATTGCAGCACTTGGCCCCACAGTCGCTGCAGTCGTGCCCACGTGGAGGATTGTGAAATGCGCCGTTTTCCATACTCCAGTCATCGAGACAGTTACCGTCGCCTACCCCAGGATAGTCGTCAGAATCCTCGTCCTGGCAAAACATTGTCACCAAATGTTCGCACGTCACGAAGCCGGGCGGCGCTGACGGTCGCGGTGGTGGTGGCGGCAGCAGCGGTGGTTGCGCTGGTGGAGACGGAGCGTTCGGCAATTCCACATTCGAGTACGTCGTGATGCTGATGTCATCTACCGACTGGTGGTCTTTTAGGAAGAGTCCACCGGTGGATAGGTCGAAGAAATGACACCGATACTCCACACCTTCCTTGATTGCGACCTGGTACGTTGTGCAAGTCGCATTCGTCGGGGTCCATGAACCTTCCTCATTGAAATGTTTGCATAGTGCACAGCACCATTGAGTAAAAGTTTCAGCGTTGCAATAATCGCAGTTAAAGTTATTGGCGTGGTCGAGAAAAACCTCGTCAATGTTTGCTTTGAGATAGTGAGCACCGTCGACGCCGCCACTGTATGTGACGCCACTTAATCCATTCCATGGACGTGCGGCTTCTTGAACCAAAGTTCCGTCATAATTGGGGTTTGTTAGGTCAAGCGCACCGCCCGACGTCGTGTCATACACCACCTTCAGCAAGAGATTTGTTTCGGTACAGTCATCGTCGCAATCCCACACGAGTTTGTTAGTGTACATGTGCTGCAGTGGGCAAAAGGTTGGCGGTGATGGAGGAAGCATCGGCGGTGGCGGGTAAAAGGTGATGAATTCGCCTTCCTGCTTGCCGTAGCAGTCGCACGAGCATGCAGAGTGGAGATCATCTTTGCATTGTTGCGCCATTGCCGCGCGGCCCTCTAAAGTTTTGTCGTTGTCTGTGTAGCTGCTCGCAGAAACAAAAGTTCTGTCCGCACCCTTGCTACAATCTCTGAGACCGCTCGCAGGGTCGACAAAACAACAAAGTCCCCCGCAATCGTTTAGATCGTGCCCGATAAAAGCTTCATCACCTGAGCCGCAAAAGGGCCAACGACCACCCGGTCGACACTCATGGCACACGCCCGGGTCTTCAAAGCGGCCGTCATAACTGTATGTCCGGATGAAGGCGTCGTCGGTGTCGTCGTCTTCAATTGACCACATGGTCGCTCCGGCGGTTGCCCACACCCCGTTTGTGCCAAACCGCGTGCAAAGCACACCAGGGGAAAGTGGCGGCGGTTGCTGTGGTGGTGGCGGTTGCGTAGGCGGTGGTGGCGAGGGTGGTGGAGGACAGGGCGGTGGTGGCGTAGGCGGCGGTGGCGTAGGCGGTGGTGGCGTAGGCGGTGGCGGTGTCGGCGGCGGTGGCGTCGGCCCGGGGGGTGGGGACGGGGGCGGTGTCGGCGGGGGTGGCGGCGTCGGCGGCGGTGGCGTCGGCCCGGGGGGTGGCGACGCGACCCGTATAAGCTTTGAGGCAGAGCCACCCGACCCCAGGCCACCGTCGTCATTTTGCTTCGTTAGAAAGTAGACGCCCGTAATGAGCCCGCCGACGATGGCGGTGACGATCAGCAAATTGACGGTCGACAGTCCACCGCCCACTCTACCACCACCACCGCCTGAACGGTAGCTACCGCCTCGCAGGTTGTAGTCGCGAAGGCGGACACGACCGCCCGTGTCGGGCTGCTGGTTGTCCAGTAGTAACGGCAGGCCAGAAAATGAGAAATCGGATGACTTTTTCATTGGATCACCTCTTGACACACTCTCTGCAGCCCGTCCAGGGGTAAATGTGTTGCATTGGTGGCATTGCTCTTTGGATAACCACGTTGGCGAACGTTTGGGATGAGAGATCAATGTACGACGCGGCTAGTTTAAAGCGCTACGAGGCGTCCGCGCCTGTCAATTATCGTGTCATATTCATCAGCACGGCGCTGCTCGCGGGCTGCAGCTTCGTTGTCGGGGAAACGTTCAAACGATTCAAAATCGTCAAAGGTGATTTTGATCTGGTCAATCGACTGAGTGACAGCGAGGTGGTGCCGTGTGGGCTGGCCATCCCCAGGATGCGATTCATCATGCAATCGCTGCAACACATCGGCGACGACCCCTTCTCTGAACACACAGACGCAACACTTGCTTTGATGGGCAAACAGTCCTTCTGCGAGGCGGAAACGGCCGTGAACGCCATTCGAGTGGCGTTTCAGCAACCCGGCATCACACCACTCTACGACAACGAGTTGACGATCGAACGCGAAGCGTCGAACGTCAATGTGCGCGATTTTGTGTGCAAATGCACCCGCGGGCGTTGCGGAGGCGGCGACCACGGCGACGCGCTGAGAAATCTCAATCACAGCTACGTGCTCGCGGCGCCGGCTTTCGTGAAATACGCAGAAAACCTCGGCAGCACGGATCTTACGAATCCACACTGCATGGGAGATGCAACGACCAACCCGTTTGGATCTGCAAGATGCCAACAATCATCCTTCGTAAACAACGAGTTAACAGAGGCTGCACTAAACACACCGGAACTATTGAACGGCGTCGTAGACGTCGAAAAGCTTCCAGACGTTTCGGAAATGTTGTACAGACTCACGGCTCTGGCCGTTCTGGAGTACTACGACAGAACGGAAAACGGAGGCAAATGTTTCAGCAACACCAACAAGTTCAACGCCACTTTCTTGTGCGACTCCATAATTTCTTCGAAGGCCACCGAAGTGGTGCCAACCACCGCCATCACACGGGCGAGCCAGCACACATACTACAAGAATATTCTGCTCGACGAGCGGACGACATGCGACGGCCCAGAAGCTCCTATAATACGCAACCGGACGTTCGGAAAGGACTATGGTCATTTGAAGCCAGCAATTGCAATATGTGCGTCGACACTCGAATACGGCCTGCTCGACATCAAACGCCTGTACGGCATACCGGACCCCGTAGGCGAGTTTGAGTTCGCGTCAGGACACTTTGGAAATTCCTTCACCAGATGGCTCGCGGGCGTTGCATACTATGGACTGTATTTCAACAACGCAAACAAGATCGTGGCCGACTGGCACACGGCACGAATTCACCTAAAATTGTACCTCGGGTACAGGCTTGCAGCGACGGCCGCGTGGGCATTCGCGGCGGTTCTCGCTTGTGGATACGTGTTGGCCTACGCCGCCACGCCGCTTATCAAACTCCTCTACAAACGAATCGCACAGAGATTTCTGCTCCCGGCAGCCCAAGTCTCGACGATCACCCTGAAACCGCTTGGAGCGGCAGAGTTTGCATGCACGGGAGCCGCGGTGGTTGCAGGCCTCTGGCTACTGTTCGTCGACCCAGCAGCACACAGCCCGTACTTCTACGCGTCGACCTGCACAGACTACGCCACGCACGGAGGAACCTTTCCGTCGATTGCCAAACGGCGACCCGTCGGCGTAGTCGCGGCAACACTCACGGCAATGCCAGCGCTGCTGGTCATCCATCTGTTAATCTTCCGAAAAAAGCCGAAAAACACAAGGATCATGCCGTTGGCGCCGTTCCCTGTGTACCCGGTCGTAGTACTGATCGTGCTCGTCCTCGCGTTCCTCGTGATTTTGTGCGTCGACGCCGGCAACGAATGGTGGAGCTACGCGAAAATTTCAGCGCTCGGCGAGTCGCCCGGAGCCCTCGAGTCGTTCGAACGGATCATCGACACAGCTCTGATAGTGCTGCTGGCCTTGGGAGCCTTGCTGGGCATTTTGAATCAACGCAGCCTGGCGGCGAACTCTGCGATGAACGTTCCCGCAGGACGTGTTCCCATCTTTGCAGCACTTTGGTGCGGAGCCGCCTTTGCTGCTTCCACAGTCGCAACGGCGTTTTCATTCAAATTCGTCGACTGCTCGATCAAGCATGGAATTGACGACATCATTTGCGGTGACAGTTCAACGTTCCTCACTCGTTTTCTTGGAGTCGTAATTTTCACATTATGTGGTTCCACGCTCTTTATCGTATTTTTCGCAAGTTTCAAACTCCTCTACGAAGTTCCTCGATCGACCGACGCCCGGGACGCAACTTTTGGCTTGACGAAGAGACAGAAACTGGAGCAGCTGAATGAACAGAATGCAGCGGCACAAATCTACCCAGACGCTGCGGCAGGTCGGTTTGACAGGCTTCGCGGGGCATTTGCTGGCGGAGCCGGGCGTGTCGCGGGCGGAGCCGGGCGTG
>Ga0209090_10002639_pt1 | contig 11316 bp, 20 predicted proteins | sample ArcticOcean_MG_C_9_FD_187432 | JGI IMG/M metagenome (GOLD analysis project Ga0209090, IMG submission 187432) | Marine microbial communities from western Arctic Ocean - ArcticOcean_MG_CB2_152 (SPAdes) (version 2) | ecosystem: Environmental > Aquatic > Marine > Oceanic | place: Arctic Ocean... | reverse complement strand
GTATTGGTGGTTGTGATAATTACACAATCTTCGGTAACATATGTGAACAGATAAACAACATTAAAGACGGCGATATTGTTAGCATTGGTTGGACACATACACAAAGATTTAGGGTTGTTGATATGGAGGCACAAACTTGGTTATCAATCAATCCGCACATGATTAATGAACCAGGTTTAGGTTGGATGAGTAATAATACCTTACTTGAAATGTTAGATAACAGAAATCACTATTTGTATGGTGAGGAATTGGATAACTGGATAAATATAATAGATAGAGCACTACCAAATAACAAAATTATACATTGGACTTGGGTAGATAATAGAGAGTTTGAAAAGTATAATAGAGTGGTTGAAGAAACTAATGGTGAGGTGCCAGACCAACATTGGTCCGAAATTGGACATAAACAATTTTCTAAATGGTTTATCAGAAAACTAAACGGTAATTCAAAGTTATAAATTTAAGATTAAATATATGAGTAATTCAGGTAGAGAGTACATGAAACTTTTAAAACAAGTAAAGAAGAAAAAAGGTAATGAACCACTAACACAACAAGAGATAGATGCTTTAGGAGTATTATCTAGGAAACGAACAGTTAAATCAGTACTGAAATCATATTGGTCATTGATGTTGGGTGGTAAACTATAAATTATGTTTGATATAATACTAACTTATTTAATAATTGGATTCCTATGGCTTACCATATGGGATATTTTTGTAAAAAAAATGCCGAATAATGGAACACGAATTAGATATCTTTTACTATGGCCATTTACACTAATTGCATTTTTAATAGGAATTTATGAAGGTTGGACTAATAATAGAAATTGGTAATTCATTATAAAAATGAGAAACAACGCAACATTTGTAGATAAAGAACAAATTAAGAATCTAAAGAAAATAGATATTTGGTTAAGAGATATAGCCGAAATAAATGAAGAAGTGGTATTACAAGTTAGAGAACTTATTACCCTTATTGAAAACCGAGGACATTATTATGAATCGGAAGCTGAAGTACTTAATATGATAGGAGAAGAATATAACCATTGGAAACGAAAAAATAGATGAGAATAACATTTATATCAGATACACACACAAAACATACTGAACTTAATGGTCAATTGCCCGGTGGTGATTTATTGATTCATGCGGGTGATATAATGAATTCTGGTAGAAACTCAAATGATATATCTGATTTTTGTAAATGGTTTGATGGTATAGATAATTATGAGTATAAGATATTCATTGCAGGTAATCATGATAGAATGTTTGAGGATAATCCAAGAAAAGCAATGGAAATTGTTAACTCATATAAAAGTATAGATTACCTGCAAGATGATTGGATTGAAGTTGATGACGATGAAATGGTGATTTATGGTTCACCGTGGCAACCTTGGTTTCATGATTGGGCATTTAACTTACCAAAAGGTGGTTGGGAATTAGAACAGAAGTGGAATCAAATTCCAAAAGATACCGATATTCTTATTACCCATGGACCTCCACAAGACCATTTAGATGTAAGTGGACCTCCACACAATGAACCACATTTAGGATGTGCATTGTTAAGAGTTAAGGTAGATGTTCAACCACCAAAGATTCATGTGTTCGGACATATTCACGGTGGATATGGTTATAAATTTCATAACGGTACACATTTTATTAACGCATCTGTATTAAACGAAAGATATGAGCAAGTAAATGAACCATTAACAGCGGATTGGAATCCTGAAACAAACGAATTATTTAAACTATGAAAAACTTGTTTAATACTAATAAGAAGTACTTTTTGATTTATCTAATATCAATAGTATTAATGGTTACTATATGGAGTGTTACAACCGACCCTCCCAATGAACCTGAACTACAAAGACAATCATCTGATACAGAAAGAGTAGAAGAACCCAACATACAATATGTAACTGCACCCAAAGGAGTGTTTGGTTATGTGAATGAAATGTTAACAACCGTAATTGGTGTAATCAATATAATCGCATTTGGGTATCAGATGAGAGATAGAAGACGTAAAAAAATTAATATCAACCAATAATGAATAATCAAAAGCTAATACTAAAACATCAGTTAAAAGCTAAAGAGTACAGTTCACTACCTCAGAGAATAATGATGGAAAAGTGGGAAGCATCAGGAAGAGACCTACACAAATATTGGAATTCTATTCCTTGGGATTCTGAATGGTTAAGACATGATACCGAAGAAGAGAAATATGCTAAAGATGTTACAAGAGAATATAATAGACATCCATTTAGAGAGTATATAAAGAAACCTAAAGAATATATAGAATTATGAATTATCCTTTTTGGGTTAATGACTTTAATAGAATATCTAACTACCAACATACATACCCACTTGCACTTGAAATATTTGAACAACCACAATCTTTTTGGTATGGTGATAATCCTAAGAAACCAAAGAAACATATGGAGAAATCCATACAAAGGTTGATTAAAAGAGCATATCCTCAACTACCTGTATTAGTAATGTATAATATACCAAACAGAGATGTTGGACAATATTCTAAAGGAGGAGCTAAAGATAAAGAAAGATACCTAGATTATGTAGAACGATTTACAAGAGGAGTTGGTGAAAACGAATGTATAATTATATATGAACCCGATGCTTTACCACATTCAACCTTACTTAGTGAAGAAGATAGCGAGTGGAGGTTACAATTAATGAAACAAAGTTTACAAATGTTAACAGATAATTGTAATGGTATCGTTTATGTAGATGTTGGACATTCGGCATGGCTACATCCAAAAGATGCAAATGAACTATTAAATAAGGTAAGTAATCCTAAAGTTAGAGGGTTTTCTGTAAATTCTTGTAATTATAGAAGTACAGAAGAGTGTATCTCATGGGCTAAAAAACTATGTAGATATAGAAAAACAGATAGTTTTGTTATAGATACATCTCGTAATGGACAAGGGCCACTTGAAGAAGAGTGGTGTAATCCAGTTGGAAGAGGATTGGGAGAGTTTCCCAGTACAATAACCAAACATAGATTATGTGATGCATATTTATGGGTTAAGATACCAGGAGAATCAGATGGTAAATGTAATGGAGGACCTAAAGCAGGAAAATTTTGGGGAGAACAAGCAGAAGAGTTAGTTAAAAATAAGAAAGTAAATTAAATTAATATGAAAAAGATGATGAGTGGATTGAAAAAAATCCTTTTAATAACAGTAATTATTGGTGGAATAGTTTTTATGGTGAAATATTTCGATTTCCCACCAGATTCAATGACAGGTTCCGCAATAAAAGGAGTTGAGAAAGCTAACAAATATAGTATTATAGATACAACTGAAGTACAACTTGTAGGAGAGGATATACAAATCCTCCTTCAGAATGATGAGTTTCAATTACTATTAAAAGATACAATTGCGTTTGATGAACTTATTAATTCTCCTAAATTTATAGAACTTGTAGGAGATACTGAAATAGATACCGTTGTGTTGAAAGAGTTTATTAGAAAACTTAAATAATATGGATGATAAATTAGAGGGACTATCAGACTTTAGTGACTTTATATTATTAGAATCACTAAGAATGATTATGAAAGATAAAGATATGAGATATGATTATATCCATATGGATACTGTACCAGTTAGGGAAAAACTAAGAGATATAGATGAGATGGTAAAATATGCAGAATTAAATGAGTTGTATGAAGAATGTGCAGTTCTAGTTGATATGAGGAAGCAGGTTATGCTATACAATCTATAACGAATAATTAAATAAAAAAGAATGGAATATAAACTATTTAAAGTAACCGCATTAATGGATATGGGTGAAGAAGCACCTGTTATCTTCACATTTGATTTACCAGCACCCGATGAAAAGGGTGTAAATGGTGCGTTAAGTAAGATGGATACTATTAGAAAAGTATTATCAGTTGAAGAAACAGAGAAACCAATAAGTGAAGAATATATAGATGATTCACTTGAGGGTGGAACTTTTTAGAGAAAAAGCTTGGATATATCAAATTTATTTTGTATCTTTGTATACAATAATTAAAAACAGGTTTCAAAAAACCACAATACTTATATGAAGATGAGTGAAACTTATATTATAAATTTTACAAATTACTACAAGAAGAATACATACTTTACTAACTTTACAGCAACCGCTGATAGAGTGACCTTCTATACATCAGATACGATAAATTTAAAAACCAATTAATGAAAAAATCGTTAACATATGATGATATTCAATTAGTACCAAGTTACTCGAATATTTCATCACGAAACGATATCAAATTACATACTAACCTTTCCAAACGATATAAACTACGAAATCCAATCGTAGCATCTCCTATGGATACAGTATGTGATGAAGATATGGCATATAAAATGTTCACTCTTGGTGGAGTTGGATGTATACATAGATTTAATAGTATAGAAGAACAAGTAGAAATAATAAAAAAATTACATCACAAAATTTACTTAGATGAAAAATCAGTTAAAGAATGGAATGGATTGGTTCCTATTATGGCTGCAATCGGAGTAAGTAAAAGTGACAAAGAACGTGCAACTCAGTTAGTAAAAGTAGGATGTAATGTCCTATTAATTGATGTTGCTCATGGTCATCACAAAAACGTAAAAAAAATGTTGAAGTGGTGCAAAAATAATCTTGATGAAAAAGTGGATATAATCGCTGGTAACATCGCTACGAAAGAAGCAGCTCAAGAATTAGAATCTTGGGGAGCTGATGGATTGAGAGTTGGTATTGGAGGTGGTTCACTTTGTACAACAAGATTAAAAACAGGTTTCGGTATTCCGAATGTAAGTTGTTTGGAAGATATCATATCAGTTGCAAAAACACCCGTTATGGCAGATGGGGGAATTCGTTCAAGTGGTGATATATCAAAAGCTCTTGCATTAGGTGCGAGCCAAGTTATGTTAGGTTCCTTAATCGCTGGTACAGACGAAGCACCAGGTAAGATTTTGGAAACAAGTAGAGGTTTATATAAAAGATATAGAGGTTCGGCTTCATTAGAAACCAAAGTAACACATGGTCAACAAGCTAGAAACGTGGAAGGCGAATCCACTACAATTCCCTACAAAGGAGGAGTAAAGTTTATAGTGAATGGATTATTAGATGGAATAAAATCAGCACTCTCTTATGGAGGTGCAGAAACATTGAAAGATTTTAATCCATCTTATGTTGTTGTTACTAATTCTGGTTTGAATGAGTCAAAACCACATTTGTTATAGGAAACCGCAAATTAAATTAAATTAACAAAAATTAACAATTATGAAAAAACTATTATTAGTTGGATTGATGCTCTTAATGAGTATCACAACCTTTGCACAAATTAGTGGAAAGGTATTTGACATCGAGACTAAAGACCTTCTACCAGGTGCAACCATTGTCGTTCAAGGAACAACAAGTGGTACAGTAACTGGATTCGATGGTACATTTATTCTTGATGTTGTAGTAGGACAGTTGTTGGATGTTTCATACATAGGGTATGAAACTATAACAGTATCTGCAGAGAGTACATTGATAATCTACTTAAAACCAGACCTAAATCAATTAGGTGAGGTAGTAGTGACTTCTGGTGTAGTTGATATAGCAAAAGTAAGGAAAACTCCTGTTGCTTTATCAACTATTTCTCCATTGGAGATTCAGTTGAAAACCGGAAATCAAGAGTTTCCTGAAATCATGAACAAAACTCCAGGAGTTTACGCTACTAAACAAGGTGGTGGTTATGGTGATTCACGAATCTCTTTAAGAGGATTCGACCAAAGAAATACATCTTTCCTTATCAATGGGCAACCAGTAAATGATATGGAAAACGGATGGGTTTATTGGTCAAACTGGCAAGGTTTAACAGATGTTGCAAGTGGAATTCAATTACAAAGAGGATTGGGTTCTTCAAGACTAGCCGTGCCATCGGTTGGTGGAACGGTTTCAATCTTTACAAAAGCTGCAGAAGCCAGAAAAGGTGCTTCAGTAAAACAATCAGTTGGTAATGATGGGTATTTAAAAACTACCGCATCTATATCAACAGGATTATCTGATAATGGATGGGCTACATCTGTGTTACTTTCTAAATGGGAAGGTGATGGATATATCTATAATACAAAAGGAGAAGGTTACACTTACTTTTTTGCATTAGGATATGCACCTGAAGATTCAGACCATTCTGTTAACTTTTCTTTCTTAGGTGCTGGTCAATGGCATCATCAAAGAGATGTTTGGGTTTCTATTAGAGATTACCAAAATTTCGGTGAAGAAGGAATTGATAGAAGATGGAATTCCAATGGTGGTGTTTTAAATGGAGAAGAATTCTCAATGAGAAGAAACTTCTACAACAAACCATTAGCAACACTTAACTGGGATTGGGATATTTCTGATAAACTTAAATTAGCTACATCATTATATGGTTCAGCCGGTAGAGGTGGTGGAACAGGTCCTCGTGGAAATAACTATCGTAACGGAGTTACTGATATACTTCCATTTAGAAAGGATTTAACCGAACACTACTTAGAAAATGGTAGAGGTTCAAGAAATGCACAAGGATTTATAGATTTTGATGCAGTTGTTGCTAACAATCAATCCACAACAGACCCATATAGTGGAGCTATTGGTGGGTTTGATGGCCAGTTAATTGGTTCAAATGGATTCAGAGATGATAGCGTTAATAGAGAAGTTCTTGTAAGAAGAGCATCTATGAACTCTCATGACTGGGTTGGAGCAATCTCTAACTTAGAATATGAAAGTGGAAATTGGAAAACATCTATCGGTATCGATTTAAGAAACTATACAGGTTATCATTACAGAGTATTGAACAACCTTATGGGATTAGATGGTTATTACTCAACAGGTAATAAAAACTCTGCTGGTCAGATTATCAATACTTTGGTGGAAGCTTCTCCATTCAAAGGTACTGGTCTAGATGGCCCTAAAATTGATTATTATAATGTTGGTAAAGTTGGATGGCAAGGTGTAAATGGTTTAGTTGAATATAACAACGAAACTATTTCAGCTGTTTTACAAGTAGGTGGTTCAAACCAATCATTTCAAAGAATTGATTATTTCGACCAACCAGGTAATCCTGAATCAGATACAAAGAATCAAGGCGGTGGATACATCAAAGGTGGTGCAAACTACAATATTGATGATAAACAAAACGTATTCTTTAATGCTGGTGTAATTTCAAGACAGCCACAGTTTGGAGCAGTATTTCCTAACTATGCAAATGATGTTAATCCAGATTTACAAAACGAAGAAATTAAATCATTCGAATTAGGATATGGTTTCATTGGTAATAACTTTAAAGTTAATGTTAATGCATATTCAACAGTATGGGGTAATAGATTTGTTACAAGAAGTTTATCTAACCAACAAGGTGTAGATGGTTCGGCTCAATTTAAAGATATCGATGTTGCACATAAAGGTATTGAACTTGAAACTTCTTATAACCCAACAGATAAGTTGAGATTAAAAGGTATGTTATCAATCGGTGATTGGAGATATACTAAAGATTTCTCAGCAGAATTATTTGATGACCAACAACAATCAATCGGTACAGGTACATTATACCTAAAAGATGCTAAGGTAGGAGATGCGGCACAGTTCACATCTTTCATTGAAGCTGATTATGAAGTAATTGATGGATTGCGAGTTGATTTAGGATATAGGTTCGTAGATGGATTATATGCCGATTATTCAATTACTGATTCAGAATTTACTGTACCTGATAACGCAGGAGCTTTAAAATTACCATCTTATGGATTGGCTGATTTGGGAGCAACTTACTCATTCGAGTTATTCGGAAACAGTAGTACGTTTAGAGTTAACGTAAATAACTTATTTGATACTTATTACATTGCAGAATCTAACACTAACATCCACGCAGATGCTAGTTCACAGACATGGAATGGAGTAGATACGAGAAACTCAGTATGGTTCGGATTCGGACGTACTTTTAATACTTCTCTAAAAGTAAGATTCTAAAAAATATTTACATATTATAATATTATAAAGGGGGAGTTCGAAAGTTCTCCCTTTTTTAATATAATATATTTATATATAATAGAGTAACGAGGTTCTTATTCGTCATGAATATATTAATAATATCTAACATACGGTGTGGTGGTTTTTACCTCATGAAAAGTCTGGCCAGAACTTATGGGTTGCAATACAAACACGAACCTAAAAACATACCAAACAATGTATCACAATTAGTGGTAAAAATTAATGTAACTGCTAGTATGATGAATGAAACTGATTTATCTAGTGGTGAATATAGGGGAACAAATGAAAAGTGGTGGATTGCTCTTTCTAACAGATTTGACCATACTATTATATTAGATAGAAAACCAACACTACAACATCTTCAATCTATATATTATATGTATCATGTATCAAAAGATATGAGACTCCAATGGACATGGGATATTAAAGATGTGGATGTATCTTCAAGGAAATGGAACAAATATTTACATAATAATATTATTGTAAGTGAGCGATTAAAATGGATATCTGGTGTACTTAATAAAGAAGTTTGTTTTTATGATGATATATATTACAAGAATAAAACAGGTTGTTTGGGTGAATTGGAATTTAAACCTGATTTAAATGAAAAATTAAGAAAAAATATACACAAATAGTTGTATATGTCAAATAAATTTCGTATATTGGTAATATGATAGAAATTATACAGTATATTCTTATTGGAATGATGTGGGCCAAGATATGGGAACGTATAGAATGGAAGTACAATAATAGAAACACAACTAACGGTGATATATTTGTCCATATTTTATGTTGGCCCTTTTTTGTAATTGTATTTATAGTAGGATGGTTTCGTGGAATTTTCTTTGATTCTGATGACGAATGAAGGAAACAAGTCAAATACTACAAATATTAGAAGGTTGGGGAAATGTAATCAAAGATAAATTTGATGCAGTGGATATTGTTACGAAAGATTTATCCAAAAAAAGATTACTTGAATGTAATCCGTGTCCAATACGACAGGGTAATAGTTGTTCTACTAATATATATGGGTATCATATTAAAACAAATGAAAGAAAAAGGGGATGTGGTTGTAATATATCCGCTAAAACTTTATCTCGCTCATCACAATGTCCTTTAGGAAAATGGTAATATGATAATATTTAACACAAAACAAGCAAAAGGATTGCTCAATATACATGATTATCTAGTTCATAATAAGAACACAATGGAGATTGAAAACCATTTAATAGATAAGTTACTCGTAGAAATTATAGAAGCTTTAAAAGAAGGATGTTATACAACCGAAACTCAGCGTAAATTAAACGAGGCCAGAAATATTTGGTTATTAAGCCAGCCTTGGACTTGTAGTTATTGTTTGAAATCTACTAAAGAAATTGAGTATGATTACCTAAGTGGATATGACCATTTAGAGTGTGTGTTAAAAGAATAGGGATTTAAAGAAGGGTTGTAATAAATTTAAGTAATTTTACTCACATATTATTTATCCCACCATTTTATCAATCTATTCATTCCAATATAAAACACCACCAATATAGTAGCACACTTAAATAGAAGTATAAGGTTTTCCATCTTATATATAAATATGATATTTATTAACAGATATACAACAATATGTTAGAAGAACCCAAATTATCTTCAGAAGATTTCTATATATCCTCAAAGGGATATGTTGTTTTTACAAAACACTTTCATCTCAAACGAGGATATTGTTGTACAAATGGATGTAAACACTGTCCTTATAATTTTAATTTAAAATAACAATGAGTATATTTTCTTTTGGAGCCAGTCATAGTGAAGGTTATGTAGATTTGAGTTTCGCGGCGTTTGATAAATATCGAGAATGGTTGGGTGTTGATACGTCAAAGAATATGCCTCCAACTTGGATTGAAATACTTGGCAATAAATTTAATTGTGATTATAAAAACTTCGGTAAAGGAGCTGCATCAAATCAAGAAATTTTCTTTCAACTTGCTGGCCAAATTACGAATATTAAAAAAGGAGACATAGTTATTATTAATTGGGCCTCATCACTTAGATGTTTGTGGCTTAAAAATCATGAAATTGTAAGTATCTCCCCTCAGAACAAAATACAAGAAAACGTAGAACAGATAATTCCATACATAAAAGAAACATATGAGATTATTGCTAAAAAAAGAAGTTCTCCAAAATGGTTAATTGAAATACAAAGGTATGAAGATGTAATAGATGCACTTGCGGAAAGTATTGGGTTTGATGTTTATTATTGGTTTACCGATGATGTCTTGTTAGCTACAACAAAGGAAGATAAAAATTATGAACAAAATAAAAGAAAATATCTTCTTAGTGATTTGATAGAACTTAATTATGGTAAACAAATATTTGAAATATTAAGTTTAGATATCAATGTTTTAAATAAACTCGGCACTAATAAATGTTTTATCGATGAAAAAGTAAATACTGATATCATAAATAAAATACAAGAGCTCACTTTTTATAGCCCTATGTGTTGTATATTATTTGATATTTTACGTAAATATGGAGCAACAACTTTAATACAAGAAACAAATGGTGTAGTTCCTGATAAGTATCATTTAAGTCAGGTGGGACATAAAGTTCAAGCGGAGTTATTTTATTCGTATATAACAAATACACCATATCCTAAAATATTAACAAATGATACAGAAAATAAAACTATCAACAGATAATCGTATGTTAAGAATAGGGGGAGGTTACCATAATGGTATACCTTTCTTTCGTATAGATTTATGGTGGGTCGGATATCGTATAAGTAAATTTATCAAACCAACTAAAAATATTAAGTTACCAAATCTGGTAATTTTAAATCCAAAATAATTATGGAAAGAGATGAAAGAATAAGAAAGTCAACGATAGCGAGAATAAAAAGAAAAAAGGTAAAAGAAACGTTGGAAACAATAGACAAAAGAAAAAGAGCTGATTTAAAAAATCAGGACAAAAAAGAATCTAAACTAAAAAAGAAACATCATGATGGAAAATAAAACAATAATATAATGAAACGATTACACAGATTTAAAAACAAAGGATATCTTGGTGGAGTTTGTCATGGTATAGGAGAATATACAGGAACAGACCCAATCATATGGAGAATACTAGCAGTATTTAATCCATTTTTACTAATCTATTTAATACTATGGGCAGTATTGCCGGTAGATAAAACAAAATAATACTATGGGAAGTCAATTTTTCGGTAATAAGAACGATAATAAAACGAGTGATAAGAACACCAATAATAAGATTAAATCTAAAGGTGGTGGAAAGAAGAGTGGAGCAGGAGTAAAGAAAGCCGGTAGAGGT
>Ga0209090_10002635_pt1 | contig 11325 bp, 8 predicted proteins | sample ArcticOcean_MG_C_9_FD_187432 | JGI IMG/M metagenome (GOLD analysis project Ga0209090, IMG submission 187432) | Marine microbial communities from western Arctic Ocean - ArcticOcean_MG_CB2_152 (SPAdes) (version 2) | ecosystem: Environmental > Aquatic > Marine > Oceanic | place: Arctic Ocean... | reverse complement strand
CTTTTTCTGTATTCCAACCCCCAATATCTTGGTTGAACGCAGAAGCGGAAAGAAACATACCTGCCATCTCAGTCACTTTTTCTGTGTTCCAACTCCCAATGTCGTGGTTGAACGCATAAGCGATAGAAAACATAGATCGCATATCAGTCACTTTTTCTGTGTTCCAACTCCCAATGTCTTGGTTGAACGCACGAGCGCGATAAAACATATATCCCATATTCGTCACTTTCTCTGTGTTCCAATTCGTAATATCACCATTGAATGTAGTTTTACCACCAAAACCTTGAGAAAGAAAACTTCCATCAAGTCCAGTCATATCCGTCACCAAACTCACATCCCAATTCGGCATCGCGCCGTGCGCTTCGTATTTGTCCTACGAAGTGCACATACCATCCATCGGCGCAATCTCTAAACACGCTTTGACGAAATCGTGCCATTTCGCCGACGGTATTGGAGTCACCGCCGCAAAAGAAGAATCGACGAATACGTCAACGATTAAAAGCACGATCAAAAAAAGAAATGTATTCACGACAAAACCGCGACGATGATGATGATGATGATGATAATGATGGAGGATCTTCTTTTCGGGAACAAAAGCTTCTCCTCGCGAAGCGCTTCGTCGATCATCATCATCGCGCATCATTTTTACCGTCGTCGTCGTCGTCGTCGTCATAGTCGTTGTCGTCTCAAAGGCTGTTTTTGCGTGGAAATTATTTTTTTTTCTTAGGTTTAAAATGTAAGTTCCGAACGAAACGACGCGAGCGTTGATTTGAGAGAAAAACCGCGATTGCGGATGAAACACTAAATAACTCATCTGGAAGCTCCCTTTCTTTTTAAAGCGCTCATTTATCAGACTCTGGTACACAAAGACAGAGAGACAGAGAGAGAGAAGGATTAAGAGATGGCGGCGAGAATGGCGACGGCGAAGGCGACCTCGCTTTGTTCTGGTGGTGGTTTTTTTTGTCGTTTTGTGACGACGACACCAACAAAAACATTTTCAAAGGGAAGAAGAAGGAGAAATGTGGATACGATGGCATCGGCATCATCATCATCATCATCATCATCATCATCATCGGAAGACGACAACAACATTAAAGTAATAAAAAAAGAAACAACAACAGAAACAGAAACAGAAGCGGGGATGATTTTCACGGTGGAAGTTGAAACGATCGTCGCTCGCAGAGCCATTCAGTGGGATTCGCTCGCGATTGGAGACGAAAATCGAGCGATTTTCGTCGCCGGGGTTGCGTTTGACTCGGAAGCGGAAAGAAAAGGGATTAAACCCGGGATGCGATTGGTGGCGATTACCGACCCGGTGGATAAAGCAGAGATGTGGCAGATACCGAAGAACGTGACTTTTGTTCGAGCGATGGATGCGATTCGATCGACGAGAGCGTACGATATTCAGTTGACGTTTGAGAAGGAGGCGTCGATTACGAGGGAGATGGTTGAATACGCGAAAGCGTTGCGAGCGGGAGACGAAGAGGAGGAGGAGAGGAAACAAATTGAGGAAGATGAGATCAGACGCGCGATGATGGCTTCTTCTTCGTCTTCTTCTTCGTCGTCATCAGTAGCCCCTCCCTCGACAAAACCGCCTTCAAAAGCGAGAATACCTCGCCCTTCGCAAGGCGAGAAAGAGCGACCTGATTTGTATTCGGACAAGTGGCAAGGCGACGAATACGTCGGCACTGGGCCGTGGAACGAATTAACCGTAGGGTTAGCCATTGCCGTCGCCGTGCCTTTATTAATCACAATCGTAGCCGCGGCGACCAACGGCGTTTTATGGAACGTTCCAGATAGCGTCAATCGCTACCGATGATTAAAGAAGAAGATTGAGAAGTCAAAGAAGAAGAAAATAGAGAGGGCAGCAATTTTTTGAAAGTCGTCGCCCTTTTCGTCGTTGCCGTCGAAAAGTCGTCGTCCTCTTTCTCGTCGTCGTCGGAGGAGAAAGGAGGAGAAAGAATGCAAGTCGTCGCGAAGTCTTGCGAAACCTTGGTTCTGTTTGAGGTTTTCGGAAACAACAAACAAAAAAACATTTATGACTCGGATTTTGCATTAAAAACCCCCATAGTATATATTAAGTATATTACAAAGGCGAAGACGAGGAAGACGAGGACTTTTTGACGTTATCGAATCATCATCATCGCTTTGAAAGACGAGTAACAACAGCAACTCCTTTAATATACCCATTTCTGTTTTATTACAAACAACAACAACAACAACAACAACAATAAAACGATGACGACGAATAAATTCATAATACTCCCACAACTGCGGATCGCGATTCTCTTCTTCGTGCTCTCCCTTTCCGATGCATTCGCGTTTGCGGCTGAAGAAGAAGAAATCATCGCCTTGCAGAGCGAGTTACCGAGCGATGCTTCCACGTACACGATCAAACAACAAGGAGAGCATTGGAACTCGCCGGGGTGGAGGATTGAAGGGTACACGAAAGAGTACGTAAAGTTTCGCGCGTGGAGAATTTTTTTTTTTTAATTTCTCATGACGTGGCAACTTGGACCCCTTTTGGGTTTTGGGCGGTGTCTCACCGCGATAACTGACATCTCTCTCTCCTTATTCTCTTTATTTCTCTCTCTTTCTCACTCGTGAAACAACACAGCACGTTTACCACAGAGATCCAAGAGCTTTTTTAAACTGGCGTGTCTCAATACGCCGCGGTGCACGGATACAAATACGGGTCTACAAACTTGGATTTCCCGGACCTTCTCGTAAAACCGAGTCTTCCGGCGGCGAACGTTGAAATCGTCTCGGTTGAGAACCACGCAAATGCGGCAAACGCGGTGATTGTGAACTGGCGATATTTGTGCGAGTCGTGCGTGGCTGGCGGGAATGACAGAATGGCGTGCCACGCCGGCAGCACCGGGGTCAATTGCGACCCAAAATCTGTGAGATGCTTTACGAGCGACAATTGCGATGACTTTTGGAACATGCTTTTTAACCATAAATCACAATCAACTGTTGCAACGAAGCTTGTTGACTTTTTGAAAACGACGATGACGGATTTAACCGACGCCGACAAAGCTTACGAAAATCAAGTGAGTGGGTCTCAAGTTGGTCCTCAGGTCATTTATAAATACGTCTTAAAGACGACGACGGCGACTGGCAGCGATGATGATGATCTCGAACAACCAATCGATATTGCTCTACTCGCTGGGTTTGGTTTTCTCGGACTTATAATAGTTATTCTATCAATCAAGGGATTGTTAAAGTATTGTCTTGCAAATGGTATGCCAACCCTACAAGAAGACACCGTGAATCAAGCCAAGGCCTTGGACGAGGAGATTCAGTCTTTACATGGCGATGCTGAGAAACTAACCAACTTGAAGTTAGATTTGATACAAAGAAGAAAGTTTTAATAACACGTGGTGGCAAGTTATCCGTGATGAATAATGCGATTGTTTTTGTTCGTTTGTGGAAATCCAAAACAAGTTCCTTTACTATAATACTAAACCTTGATGACGAAGTTCTTTCAGAGTATGTTGTTGTGTATACATAAATAAAGAAGCTGCGTTATTGAATTCTGCAGGAAGACCACACGCAAAAAAAAAGAAAAAACAGCCCAAAAATTTCAGCTGCATTGCCCATAAAAAAACACCGTCCTCCTCTCGACTGTACACCAAAGAAAAAGAAAGAAATGGTCAAGATTACCAAAAGTACGCTCTCTTTGTTCCTTTCCTACAGCTCTTTCTCTCTCTTTCTCTCTCTCTTTTGTTCCCGCGTGGTTCTTTCTTTGTGTTCTAATTCTTTCTCTCTCTACTTTCGCGTGTTTTTGCGCGTTTGCGGCGCGTGTGTGTGTCTTTAAGCGGCCTGATCTTCGTCTCGGAGTTTTGTTTCCATTTCAACCACAAGTTTTCTTAATGCTCTTATATACTGATGAAATACTTTCCTTCTTTTCCTCAAATCTTTATTTTCAGTTTGCTGCATCGGCGCCGGCTACGTCGGTGGCCCGACCATGGCCATGATCGCTTTGAAGTGCCCGCACATCGAGGTAATACATTTTGTGAGATGATGATGATGCAGAGCGCGGGGGAAAAGGAGATGGATTCGCAAAATCTCCTCTCTTTTTATCTCGCTCTCTTTTGCTTTCGTTTGAGAGCTTTTAAAGCGTCTCTCTCTCTCTAACCTCTCTCTCGCTTTTGTCGATTCGATCGATCTCGGTCGAGAGAGAGAGAGAGAGAGAGAGCAACAGCGCTTGCTTCCGGATGTTTTTATCTTCTTTAATTTTCCTCAAATTGGAATGTAACACTAATCTCTCAACTCCAATCTTTCTCTTTATCCGCTACACGTGAACGTACAATTTTTACAACAATGATATAACAACAGGTGACGGTGGTCGATTTGAACCAACAAAGAATCGACGCGTGGAATTCGGACAACCTTCCAATTTACGAACCCGGATTGGATGAAGTCGTGAAAGCGTGCAGAGGGAAGAACTTGTTCTTTTCCACGGATTGCGAGGCGGCTATTCGGGCGGCGCAGTGCATCTTCGTCTCGGTGAACACGCCGACGAAGAAGACTGGTTTGGGGAAAGGGAAAGCCGCGGATTTGACGTATTGGGAATCTGCGGCGAGGAATATCGCCGCGTGGTCGACCAGCGATAAGATTATCGTCGAGAAGTCTACGGTTCCGGTGAGAACGGCGGAGGCGATTGAGAAAGTTTTGTTGAGAAACTGCCCGCAGGAAGGCGTGCACTTTGACATTTTGTCCAACCCGGAGTTTTTGGCGGAGGGGACCGCGATTGACGATTTGACCATGCCAGATCGCGTTTTGATCGGTGGGAAGATTGAAAACGACCGCGGGACGGCGGCGTGCGCCGCTTTGTGCGAAGTGTACGCGAACTGGGTGCCAAAGGAGAGAATTTTGACCGCCAACTTGTGGTCCGCGGAGTTGAGTAAATTGACCGCGAACGCCATGTTAGCGCAAAGAATTTCTTCCATCAACGCCATCTCGGCGTTGTGCGAGTGCACCGGAGCGGACGTTTCCCAAGTCTCCTTTGCGATTGGTAAAGATTCCAGAATTGGCCCGAAGTTTTTGAACGCCTCGGTCGGTTTCGGCGGTTCGTGCTTTCAAAAAGATATCTTGAACTTGGCGTACATTTGCGAGTGCCACGGATTGCAAGAAGTTGCCGATTACTGGTACTCCGTCGTTGGCATGAACGATTACCAAAAGACCAGATTCGTGAGAAGAGTTGTTTCCGCCATGTTCAACACCATTCGTAACAAGAAAATTGCCATGCTCGGCTTTGCGTTCAAGAAGGACACCGGGGATACTCGCGAAACGCCGGCGATTGACGTCGCGCATGGGATGATTGAAGATGGTGCCAAGATTGCGTTGTTTGACCCGCAAGTGCCGGAAGAACAAGTCAGAATGGACATGGGCGAAGAAGCTATGAAGAGCATCACGTGCTACTCGAAGCCGACGGAGGCGTTGAAGGACGCGCACGCCGTGACCGTCATGACCGAATGGGACGAGTTCAAGACGTACGACTGGAGAGCTATCTACGAAGTCATGCACAAACCGGCGTTTGTGTTCGACGGGAGAAATATCTTGGACCACGCGCACTTGAGCGAGATTGGTTTCATCGTCTACGCGTTGGGTAAACCGATCGATCCGTTTTTGAAGTCCGCCGAAGGCGCGTAAACGACGAGACGGATACAAATACAAAACAAAAGAGAGAGGAATAGAGAGGGGAGAGAGAGGGAGAAACAGAGAGAGAGAGAGAGAGAGAGAGAAAAAAAAAAGGAGGACAAAACGAGTTGCAAAACGATGACGAACGAGGACGGCGACGAAAGACGACGGCGACAAGAGGAGGCTCATATAATTTACTATCTATCATCTAAATTTAATATTGATTTATTTTTTACCACCCACAAATACACCGACTTGTTGACATATATGATGGATTAATGCACTTTTTGATTAATCGAACCCGTCTTCCGTGACGTCTCCTCGCGCGCGGCCGGTTTCTCCGTTTTTAAACGATACACTATCGTCCGGTCGTCCAATCATCACCTCTTCTTTCGTTATCGTCACCATACCGAGTCTCGATACGCCGCTCGGTTTGCGAACGTTCTTCGGCGACGTGTAACTCACTTGAACCTTTCCGTCGTTCCGAACTTTCGAATGAAACGCGGCTAAATCAGCCGCAAACTGCATATCCTCGTCACTTGCTATCGCGCCAGGTTGTTGTCGTAAAACAACGTGCGAACCTGGCGCCCCGCGGACGTGAAACCACACGTCTTGAGGCTGCGAAAGATGTAGAGAGACGGCTTCGTTCCCTCGAGAGTTGCGGCCGCAGAGCACGATTTTACCCGAAGGCGCCACGTACTGTCGAACGCCCGACATGAGTTGCTCTTTCCGCGACTGTTTGCTATTGCTATTTTTATTACTACCGTTGTTTTTCTTCTTCGCCTTCATCGCTTTAACTTCGTTCGCCGATTGCTTATCTCTCGGTTTCATCAAGTTGGCGCGCACGAGCTCGATTTTAATTTCCTCGAGAACAATCTTGTCCTCCAAGGAAGACGACGACGACGAAGAAGAAGAAGTTTCTTCATCGTCGACTGCTCCGAGAGACAGTTCGCGCAAATTAAACTCCACCTGTTCCAAGTATTCCTTTTCTTTCTCTAACTCTTCCATCAAAGGAAACACCGCGTCGGCGGTTCTCCTTAACTTTCTCGCTTTTTTATACAAAGCTTCCGCGGTACCAATCGCGCCGAGATCTTTATCCACCTTGAACGTTTTCGGTTCGCCGGTTTCGAAATCAAAACCGTTGACAAAATCATCGTTTTTCTTATACTGCGAAGCGTACGCCATGATCGCGTCCGCTTCCAAGGACATCTCGTCGTGCTTCTCGCCGGCTTTGATTTGTTTCTCAAACGCAGCTTTTTTGTTCGCGGATTTTTGCAACGCGTTCTTCACGGCTTTCAAACAATCGTTGCGCTCGGATTCGTATTCGTTTTCGTTCGATTTTTCTTCGTACATTTCTGTGAAGATCGCGCCGAGTGATGTTCTTTTGGTTTCGTCCTTTATGTTCTCGTTCTCATTCTCATTTTCGTCGTCGTCGTTAATCATAACGGCGTTTTTCGTTTCGTGAAGGAGAATCTGTCGCGTGTGCTCGCTAAAATACGCCTTGACGTTTTTCGCTCGTTTGTCTTCGTCTTCTACCGCTTCTAACGCATGGTCGATGCTGGCGCGCCATCGCGCAAACGCATCGAAAAGCGCTTCGTAATACTCACTCGTTTTCGTCTCATTTGCTGGTGCCGTAGCATTGGCGGCGGCTATTGAGCGCAACGTCCGCTCTAACGCCGGTGATACGCCTTGAAACGCTTTCGAAAGCGAACCTTCGTTTTTGTCATCGTCTTCGCCGTCCTCGGCGTTCAAAATCGCTTTCCGAAACGCTTCGCAGTCTCCAATCTCCATCGGATCTTTCCCCGGCGGCGCCGGCGGAAACGCGTAAGGCTTCCCCAACACCACACTTCTCACCTGCGACTGTTTCTCTCCGACTTGGTGCGATGCAGCGACCACATTTCTCGTCTTTGCATCTACTATGATGACGTTACTCTTCCTCCCGGTCACTTCGCACACGACCTCGTATTCGCTCTCGCCGGCGACGGCGCGTTCGGCGAATCGAAACACGCACACGCGTTCAAACTTCACTGGCACAAACGCATCGATTAAAACTTTATCTTTCAAAATCTCGTTCGCGAGAACGCCAAACGATAATCGGTCTCGCTTTTTCGTCTGAATCGTCTGCATCGTCCTCCTCGTCCCATCACTACGTCCTAATAAAGCGACTCGTGCAAAATCCGGATGCGAGCTGCATTGCACCACCAACTTCTCCCTCTCCGTGTTTATAAAGTGCATCGTCAGCGTGTGTGGATCTAATTGCGTACAATTGGTCACTTTCAGTGGTAACCGCGCGCGGATGGACGCGATGGATGCCACGAGTGCCGTGAAATCAAAGTTTGGTGGACGATGCTTAAATGGCTTCCCCGTCGTCTGAATCGTCTGCGCATTATCCAAAACGTTTTCCGGAAGCGAAGTTGAAGACGAAGACGAAGCGTTTAAAGCTTTGAACGACTTATACGACGACGATGAGGATGAGGACGTGCCACGACGACCACCAAAGCAGCAGAATTGATGGTGAATTGACGACACACGAAGCGATGATGATGATGCCATGATGCGTTGTATCGTTCGTTCTCCCTTGCGCATGTGCCGTCGTTTTAAGTGAGAATTGTGAGCACAAAAAATTCGCTTTTGTTTGCGCTCTTTTATTAGTATTTATAGAAAGAACGAAGAAAGGCTTCTTATGTATTTCACCTCACGTGCTGTTGTTGTTATTATTACTGCTTTTAGTGCGAGTACTGCTATGACTACTACTGTTGCTGCTTTTATGTTCTGCTTGGATGATATAATCTCGCGCGAGCGTAAGTCGTTCTTATTTTTCCGCCCCGCGGGTGGCGGTCTCTTCCGTTTCGTCCGGGCGGAAGTGCTTGACGTAGACTTTCCTGCTCTTAGTTGTTTTGTGAGTAGTATTGCGACTACTGCTGTTATTCTTTGTGACGGCGACGGCGATTAAGTCGCCGGGTTCGTTTACCGCGAGTTGGGAAATCGAACTGCCTTTTTTAAAATCGCACACGGTTTCTAAATGTTCGCGAGTTTTCGTGGACCAGAGCTCGACTTTTCCGTCGCCGCCGCCGGTGACGAGGAGGTTGGTGGATTGTTGAATGAACGCGCAGCCGTTTATCGGGTGAAGGAGGACTTTTCGTTGCTGGTTCTTCTTTTTTTGCTGTTGCCGCTGGAAGGCGAACTTAGGCGCGTCGTCGGCGCGAACGGTTTCTCGATGGCAGAGGAAGTTGTACGCGTATTTCTCGTCCAATTCCTCTCGAAAAAATTCGACGGAACATTTCGAGTTGCTCAGTCCCAAAACAAAATCGCACGACGGTTGTTGTTGTTGTTGTTGTTTCCTGCTGTCTCTTCTTTCGTCTTCTTCTTCTCTTTGAGCGCCGTACGAGTGCTTTGGATTGAAACTCAGAGCGCACGAGCGAACGTGTTGATACTGCCCCAGTTGTTGTTGTTGCTGTCCTTCTCCAAAATCCTTTTTATTCAAAAACGACCGACTCGTTGTCCTCTCGAAGCTTGGAGCGTTCGTCAGCAAAATCACGGAAGAGTCGTATCGTCTTTCCTTTCCTTCCGCGGACACGAATAAAACTCGATTATTCTTCGCGTCCGCCAGGTGCGGCTTAAACGGCAACGCGTTGCTCAAAATCTTCCTCGATCTCGACGGCATTTGTAAATCCCACGCGTTTAAGTACAAATCCCACCCGGCGGAGAAAACGACGTCGGGTTTATCTTCGAGAAAGAAAACGTTTTTAATCGCGTCTTTGTGCGTCCCGACGACTTTTACCGACTCGTTCATTAATACGTCTTTCTCGAGTGGGTCTCCTCCTTCTCTTTTTAAAACTCTCGTCACGGATTCTCCGCACAACAACTCACCCGCGAGCGTTCCAAAACACACGCATCCGTTATTACCGTTAGAAGGAGAAAAGGCGCAATCCAAAATCGGACTCTTTATTTCTCCAGAATCTGAAGAAGAGCTCGTGAACCGTCCGACGTATTTTTTACTCTCTTGACCAGCGAGGATGGAAAACACGTTCAGATCACCACTCCAAGTACTCGCTGCTAAGACCGAGGAAGATGAACGACTCAGAGCCAGCTTTGAAATCTCCTCGTTGAACGCGCATCCCGTCAATACTTCTAACGCGCCTGAAACTCCTCCTCCTTCGTCGTCGTCGTTAAAGTTGTTCATAATGGTATATAATAATAACAGAGAGAGAGAGTCAATTTCCAATGCCACATGCGAGTGCTTTGAGGGAAACGAACAACTGTTTATTCGAAGAAAAAAAAACAAACAAAAATGATGAGAGAGTAAGCTTAAGCACTTAAAAAAACTGAAAGAGTAAGGCTGAAGCACTTAGAAGGTTGAAAAAGAGTAAGGGATAAGCACTTGAGTAAGTGCATAAGTCTTATTACTCTCTGCTCTTTTCTCACTTTTTTGTTCTCAATTCGTTCTCGTTGGATATAAAACAACTCTTCATATCTCTCGCAGTCTCTTTACTCTCTCTGTCCTCGCGTTCTCAAATCGATTCCAAGAGACTAAAGAGACTATCCAGAGCAAAAACAAACGCATACGTTCTGCCTGGACGTTCTTTTTTTTTAATAAAGATAGATTTTAGAGACGAAAAGAGCGCGTTGCATTTGTCGGAATCCGACACGGAGAGAGAGGTCTAAAGAGATCGGCGGGAAAGAATTCGGAATACTTCGAGCGGGTCTTTATCCCACTAAACGCGTTTCACACATAAAATGAGCACCCAAAACGAGGACAAAGTGTCCTCTCGCGTCACTTTTTGCGAAGATGCGCCGACATTTTCACCAACTCTCGAGGAGTTTTCTGATCCTTTGCGATACATTTCATCCATACGCGAAGAAGCGGAGAGGTTTGGTGTATGCCGAATTCAACCTCCGGAATCCGCGCGGGAGTTTTTTACCACAACATCAACGAATACCACCAAAACGACGGTTTTGCATCCTTCGCGATTGGCGATTGATGCGTCAACTTTTTGCGTCCAAACCAGAGTGCAGACCGTGAACGAACTCAACGACTTCGCGGACGATGATGAGAGCAACTGCCCCCATAACCACCAAAACCAACGACGAAGGAAAAATCGAAGTGGATTTGGACACCAAGAAACTGTAAAATTTCGCCAAGACTATTGCCAAAAAATGGGAACACATTTCAACAAACCAATCGAACGTTGGCCGACATTTTTAGGGAAGAAGTTAGACATGCAAAAACTCTACGAACTGGTAAATACAAATCCTTTGAAAGGGTTTGAAAGTGTAAAAACGAACAAACAGTGGAGAGATATCGCGCGGGTTTTAGATCCCGGGATGACGAATACGCGCGCGAACGACGGGACGTCGAACTCGTTCTCGTTGAAATGTTTATACCGGAAGTGGGTGTTGCCGTTTGAGAAGATGAGGAGAAGAGAGGAGGAAGAGGAGAAGACGAGGAACGAGGATAACGAGGAGGAGAGAGGAGGGAAAGGAGGAAAATCATCCGGGAAAGGAGGAAAATCATCCGGGAAAGGAGGAGGAGCGGCAAACCTTAAGGAGGAAACGACGAAAGAGGAAGAACCGACGGAGGAAGAGAACGAGTTGATCGGGGCGATGTTGGATTTAGAGTTTCGATGTTCCAGACCGGCACCGAAAAGACCAAAATTGGAGAATGGTTTAGAAGAAATC
>Ga0209090_10002634_pt1 | contig 11325 bp, 7 predicted proteins | sample ArcticOcean_MG_C_9_FD_187432 | JGI IMG/M metagenome (GOLD analysis project Ga0209090, IMG submission 187432) | Marine microbial communities from western Arctic Ocean - ArcticOcean_MG_CB2_152 (SPAdes) (version 2) | ecosystem: Environmental > Aquatic > Marine > Oceanic | place: Arctic Ocean... | reverse complement strand
GCGGGCGTCACGACGCCGCTCGTCTTCGCGCCGCCCTTGGCAAGTAAAACCGCGCAGGCGACCAGCATCTTGGCCGTGCCCAGGTAGCCCGGGTCCTCGTTCATGCAATAGGTCGAGGCGAGCACGGTGCCGTCCTCGCACGTGCCCCGGCCGTGCACTTTTAACCAGCCCGCCTCCATGTCCGCTCTACTTGGCCCCTCGCCTGGTCTCGGCACGAGGCCGCCAAAGAGCGTCGGCGACAGGATCGCGGCCCCCACCTTGTACGTGAAGAGCCGCTGCGAGAGGCGGTCGGCGAAGCGCTCCTCGCGGAGCTGGCGCTCCGAATACGTGAACGCCGGCGCGTAGCCCAGCAGCGCGTTCGACCGCCGGACGCAGTTGGCCATGACCGGGGCCATAATCCAAGGTCCGGCTATCCTACCGCCGAACTCCATGCAGGGCGCGTCGCTTTTCGGAGACGCGTTTGTGGTAGCGAAGGCGCTCTTCTCGCTCTTGGCGTTAGTCAGCAGCGGGTCGAACTCAGGCTTCGCCGCGCCACGCGCCTTGCCGAGCTGGAACTGCGCCGTCGCGACCGTGCCGCCGGACGCCGCGAACGACGGCGGCAGCTCCGTGAACGTGTCCACGCGCACCAGGCGCAGGTTCCGCTTGATAGCCGCGTCGCGCAGCTTCAAGACGCTCAGGTCCCAGGGCACGCAGTCGTTGCCGCAGTGCGGCACGAGGCACGCGCCCGTCTTCCGCGCGGTCGTGTCGTGCTCCTTGATCACGTGCCGCACGAAGTCGCTCTCGCCCGTGATGTCGCAGTAGTGCACGCCCTCCTCGGCGCAGAGCTTGGCCAAAACTTTGCCGTACTTCTCGAAGGGGCCCGCGCACGTCGCGCAGACCTTGGTCTTCTTTACGACATTCCTTAGTTTGGTCTCGGCTGCGTCGTCCTCGCAGACGAGGTCCGCGACCTCGATGGTCGGTGACGCGTTGATGTCCTCCAGCACCTTCTGCGCCTTGGCTTTGTTGCGCGCGCACACGGCCCAGCGCAGGCCGTGCTCGCTCGTGGCCAGGTGCTCGGCGGCCAAGCGGCCGGTGAAGCCCGTGACGCCGAAGAGGATCAGGTCGTAGTCCTTCCTCGCTGCGAACATGGCTCGATACTGACCGCTGCGGCGACGCGTGTAGGATGCGTGACGCGTGTAGGATGCGTGTATTGAGAGCTCGGGCTTAGGAGTGCTTTTGACGCTTCTAGAACCGCTCAAACTACACAGCCTGGTACTGCACGGTGATATACGAGTTGTGCGGCGCGTAGGTAACTGGAAATCTCCAAAGTCTGTCTTGGGGGCGCAAATACGAGCTTGTAAACCCGCACGTTCAGGGGAAGCTTGACGTAGCAAACCACACAACGCACAAGAGCATCTACCCATAGGAAGACCCGTCCGCTAGCCCGCTCGAACGATTGCTATTCGGGAGAATTCGGGTCCAGCTTTGAAACCTGGGCTATCCGTCGCATGAAGAGCAGCCCCCAACGGGTGACCGACCATGGCCACCTTCGGCAACGTCGAGGAGCAGCTCGCGCCGGACCCCGTCGAGAAGGTCGCCCTGCCCACGTCCCGGCGCAAGCTCAAGCCGGGGCTCACGATCAGCAACCTGGCCGCCGAGGTCTTCTCCGTGCGGTTCAGCCCGGACGGCCGGTACTTGGCCGCGGGCTGCGGCGACGGCGCCATCCGCATCTTCAACGCCAAGACGGGCACGGCGTCGGCGCAGCTCACGTCTTCGACGGCCGCCGGCCTGCCGACGACCGTCATTAGATTCCGGCCCCACGATAACGACCGCACCAAGAACGTGTTGTTGGCGGCGAACGCCAACGGCGGCATCGAGCACTGGCACGTGTCAAGTGGCAAGTTGTTGCACGCCTTCCCCGTCCAGGACGACTCGAACCAGGTCTATGCCCTGGATTACGACCGGAAGGGCGACCGCTTCGCCACGGGCGGCAAGGACTGCACGGTACGCATCTACGACGAGGACACGAAGAAGTGCTTGGCGACGCTCAAAGGCGGCCAGGGCTACGGGTCGCACGTCGCCGCGGGCCACTCCAATCGAATTTTCGCCCTGAAGTGGCACCCCACGGACCCCAATTGCGTCGTGAGCGGCGGCTGGGACAACACCATACAAATATGGGACGCGCGCAAGGACGGCGGGGCCGTCCGCAGTTTCTACGGGCCCCACCTGTGCGGGGACGCGCTCGACATTTCTATGGACGGCTCCAGGATCCTGACGGGCTCGTGGCGGCCCGAGGACCAGGTCCAGGTCTGGGACTTTAGTACAGGCAAGCTGGTGGAAACGGTGCCCTGGGCCTCGTCCATCATCCAAAACAGGGAGCCCTGCATGGTCTACGCGGCCCAGTTTAGTAAGTCCATGCCCCTCGTGGCCGCGGGCGGCTCGGGGGCCAACGAGGCGCGCGTCTTCGACAGCGACAACGGCCACGCCCTCGTGGGCGTCGTCGCGGGGCTGGACCGCGGCGTCTTCACGCTCGACTTCGCGCCGGACGGCAAGCGGCTGGCCGTGGCCGGGGGCGACAACGCCATCCGCGTGTTGGATGTGGTCGACGCCGCCGCCTGGGAGAAGGAGCGGCCGGGCACGGCCGCGCCGGTAAGTGAGGCGGCGCCGCCCGCGGTCGCGCCGCCGGTCGCGCCGCCGGCGGTGCCGGCCCAGTGATTTCGAGACGGGCGGCTCCCGCGCCCCCTCGCGTAAAAACTTCATGACTCCTGAAAGATCGAGCCGTGCGGAAAAGAAAACCCGTGCGCAAGTCGGTGCGTTTTGAACGTTTTTTGCTGCCCCGCGGCGTCAACACGTCGTAGATTCGCGTGCCTCTAATCCAAGGCTAGATAAAAAGTGCTTTTACTCGTGAGCGACGCGCAGCGCTCATCGCGCTTGTCGGCTCGGTATTCAAGCTATGAACGCCCAGCAGACGCCACAGCAGCCTGGTCAGAGCAGCCCGTGCGAGGGCGAGGGCGGTCGCGGCAAACGACGGAGTCCGGACGCCGCTGCCGCCCAGAGCGCGCGGAAGAAAGCTCGGACGCCCGACACCGCGCCCCGACGCGGACGCATTGTGCGATTGCTCGTCGGTGGCCGAGAACACGCGACGACGCGGGATACACTGTCGATGGTGGCGGGCTCGTTCCTGGATAGACTGGTGTCGGGTGAGCTTCCGTCGACGCTCGACGAGAGCGGCCGCTACTTCATCGATCGCAACGGCGAGCTCTTCGAATTCGTGCTGGACTGGCTCCGGACCGCCGGCGACGAACGAATCGTAAAACGCTCCTCGGCGGACGTGCTCGAGCGGCTCCGCATCGAGGCCGACTTCTACGGCCTCGACGACCTGGCCGCGGCCTGCGGCGCGAACCTCGAGCGCCTCGTCCATCAAAAAGACAAGGAGAACACGAGAGTCCGCGAGCTGCCGCGGCGGCAAGACGCCGCCGCGGCGCCGGCGCCGCCGACGAAGGAGCTCTCGCCGCCGCCGCGCCCGACGGAGCCCCTTGACGCCGAATTCTTCGCCGGCGGCGACTTCTAGAATCTAGTGAGTATATTAATCATATTAACTTTGCGCCGCGCGCGACTAGAGTGCGCGAAGACTTCTTTTGGAATTCCCAGTGAGTACATTAATCCTATAACTTCGCGCCGATGGTCTCGCGCGACGGCGGGTCCGTGCAGCCGAGCACGTCGCCGTCGGCGTTGCGCTGCAGGCAGTAGGCGATGGCCTCGACGGCGTTGGAGATCGCGACGTCCTCGCCCTCGTCCCGCCAGTACCGCGAGGTGCCGAAGCGGCCCTGGAGCCGCGACCAGAAGGGCGTCGGCAGCACTTCCGCGAGGCCGTCGCCGACGTTGAAGTTGAGGATGTTCGCCGTGCCCTTCAGGCCCTTGTCGGCGATCAAGACGATCGTCTTGTCGTCGACCTTCCAGTAGTCCTTGATCGCGAGGCCCGGCGTCTCGGGGTAGCTCTGGCAGAGGATCCTCAACTTGAAGCCACTTGTCTTCTCGATGGTCTCCGTGAGTTTAATGAGGCGCTTCTGCTCGCCGGGCGTCAGGAAGTTCACCTTGACGTCGATGACGTTGCGCACCGGGCCGCTCGGCAATAACTCCGGCTTGTTGACGCCCTCGGGCCGTGCAAGGGCCGGTTGTGCTTGGCCTATTACTGTGAGCGACGCGAGCATCGCCGCGAGCTTCTCGCCGACGTTCCGCCGCGCGACGGGCGCCGCCTTGTGGCTCAGCGCCGCGACGCCGAGGCCGTCGTCGACGAAGAGCACGGCTAATAATGCGCCGAAGAGGAAGAGCGAGTGCAGCAGGCGGCTCTCGCCGCCATCTGTGCGCTGCGGCTTGCGCGCGCCGTGGCGTGCGGTGGCCATGGGGCGATGTTGCTGGCTCTCAGAGCAGAGGCACAAATCGGTTAACAGCGCACGTTGCTTCGCACACACGTCGCAGCAGTAATGCGTGCAACAATGAGAACTTTCTCAACAAGACTGCTTGCAGGCAGATGTGAGATGTGAGCAGCTTAATTATATGCACTGACAGCCAAAAGTTCAATCCCATTTTTGAGGGAGGAAGGCGTCGATGGGCGTCGAGCATGTCCAAGTGGCCTATGCATGGTCTCGGAGAAGCTTCGGGGAAACGTGTACTCGGGGCGGCTTTTCCAAGCCTCTCGTGCGGGTTTCTGGTAATGGTTTTTGCACAATTATTGACGCAAGCAACGCCGTAACGCTGCCAAACCGCATGCGTACGACGCCTGTACGAGCCACCACTCTGATACGAGGCTGCCCCGGCGGTCACACGGCGTCGACGCCCTGTGGGAGCCGCCACAGGGGAAGAGGCTGCACGCACGACCGCTGTGCGCGCCGCCGCGCGGGCTGCCATAGGAAAAGGCTGCCCCGGCCGCAGCAATGCACGCAGCCGCGAGGGATCTCGTCGCGGCAGCCAAAAGGCAGCCGCAGCTCACGGCTGCCGTAGCAGCGGCCAAAAAGCAGCCGAAGCTCGTAGCCGGCGCGCTCGCCGCCGGGCTGGTGTGGCTCCTAAGCCAAAGCCAACGCCCGCCGTCAGTGCCCGCCATCGGCGTGTGCTGGGTTCGCACGGGTCTAAACGCAAGCAACGCGGCACGTGACCTCTCTGCCATAGCCGTTGCGGCTGCAACGCTGCGGCGTTACGACCCCTCGGTGCCGCGGTGCCTTTTCGCGGACATTGACGAAGAGACGACACGTGTCACGCTAGACGCGCTCGCGAAGCGGCTGGGTGAGAAGCCGGATCTCGTACCCTCGGTACTGGCCGCGCCGCGGCTCCAGAATAAGCGCCTCGCGGCCGCATTCGCGGCTGTCCATGAAGGGGCGGGGCGCCGGTTCGCTGCCGCAACGTCGAGGCTCCTGGCGCTCGCCACGCCGCCGTTCGACGCGACGCTGTTCCTTGATGACGACGCGTTACCGTGCGCGCTTGTGTAGAAATCAACGTGAGTGGGTGTGTCTTTGGCTACCGTATGACGATTCTGATTTCCACACAGGTGCGCGCGGCACGCGAGTGAAACGCTAAAGCAAATGAGCAAGGCCGCGGCGGCGGCGGGTGTCGACGTCGCTCTGGCGTCGGGCGCCTACGCGCGGGCCGCGTTCGGCAAAGGAGGAGCCGGTGCGGCCGCATCCTCCGCCGCCGCTGCTGCCGCCGCGCGATGCGCGGTGGCGTGTGGGGCGGACGAAACGGGCGACGACGGCGACGATGGTGGCGGCTTGGACCGCGATGCCCCCGGCGCGTGCGAAGCCTGCGAACTGGCGGCGCGCGCCGCGGCGCGGGATCGGTGCGCCGGTCTCTCGACGGACCCGCGCACGGGCGCGGTGTTCGCGCGGCGCACGGAGGGTACCGCAGCGTTTGCAAAGGACTGGCTCGCGGCGCTCCTGGACGACAGCGCGCAGAAACTGCGGCGACCGCAGGACGTCGGCCGCTCTACGCCGGCGCTTGTGGCGCTCCTCGCATGGACTTGTGGTGCCAACGCAACTAGAACGAAAAAGCCGCCCGCGTGGCATCTCGGGCGTCTGCCAGCGGCCTGGGACGTGTCGGCATCTCAGGAGTCCGCCACTGCGGTAAGGGGCGGCTTTGTCGTCCTACACGCAGCCCACATCACGTCGGTCGAACCACCGGAGAGGGCTCTCCGCGTCGCGCGGTCAGCATGCCGCATCGCGCTCAACAGTACTACTGCTTGGCGGCTCGTTGCAGCGCCAAACGGCGCCGCGGCACGCGATCTGGCGAAGCTACGGTGCACCGAGGACGCCGACGGTCTGGTCGTCACCGGCGTGCCGGGGGGCGGCGCCGACGGCGGCCGCCACGCGGTCGACGTTGCGAGGGCCGCAGCCGCGCGCGCGTTCGAGCTCCTCTGGGCGCGGACCCGCGACTCGACTTGCCCGCCCCCTGCAGACACGTCGTTTCCCGGGCTCGTGAAGCATCCTCCCCCGGCGCCGAGCTAGCTGTGAAGGTCCCCTGTGTTACGTAACATTGTCTACATCATGTATCGATGATTCAAATTTAACGTTGTATAAACGAGGGATAACCGTTCAGGGACTGGTTTTTCAGGGAGCCTGATAATCATCAGCTCGGCATCGTGCAAAAGACGCGACAGCGTACTCGTTACATAGAGAGCAGAGACAAAATGGACGATGTATTCGGCAACATCGCTGGCTTCCTGGGCCCAAGCGCGTCGCCGCCACCGCCAGCAGCATCGCGGCCGCCGCCAGCAGCGGTCGCGCCGCCGCCCGCAGAGCCGCCATCGATGCCGCCGCCGCGCGTCCGAGCGGTCATTTTCTCCAAAGACCGCGCGTTCCAGCTGCGGTGCCTCCTGCGGTCGCTGGCGCGCGCGCGGCCCGCCGAGGTCGTCGTGCTCTGGCGCGCGGACGGCGCGGCCTCGGCGACAGCGTACGCCGCCGTGCGCAAGGAGTTCCCCGCGCACAGCTTCCTGCGCGACGGCGACTCGGGCCCGGCGGCGAACCTCACGGCCGCCCTTTATGATGCCGAGTTCGTGTGGTTCCTCGTGGACGACGCGCTCGTCGTGGAGACCTTGGACATCAATGCGGCGGCACGGGCGCTGCGCCGCGACGAGGGCCTGCTCGCGGCGCATGCGCGGTTGCATCCCGGCGTGACCTGGTGCCACCCCCAGGACGCGCCCTGTGCCCCGCCAGCCACGTTCGACGTCGTCGACGGAGACGTCGGCGCGGCGCCGCGTGTACTCAGTTTCGACCGAAGCGGTTTATCGAGCGACTGGGCGTACTGCTGGGATCTCGCCGGCGGGCTCTACCGCGGCGCCGACGCGCGGGCCGTCGTCGGCGACGTCGTCGGCGCCAAAGACGACGCTGCGGCGCATCCGAACCGCCTCGAGGCGCAAGGCAACGCTACGATCAAGGCGCTCGCGGCGCGACGCCCGAGGAGCGCCTGCCCCGCGGTCAAGACGCTGGTCGTGGTCACGGTGAACCGCGTCCAGGACGTGTACGCCGCGCCCGTCTACGCGACGCCTGCGCCCTCCCTCGCTGCGCTCAACGCGCTCGTCGCGGACGCGGCGGCGGACCTCGACGCCGCCGCGTACGCGAGGACGAGCCACGACTCGGCGCACGTGGGCAATTGGTTCCTCGCATCGCAAAAGCTACCACCCGCGCCGCCTAGAGTCTCTGTGCTCATTGCCGCAAAGAACGAAGAAACGACCATCGAGGCCGCCGTGCGCTCGGCGCTGGACGAGGGGGACGTTGTCGAGGAGGTCGTGGTTGTCGACGACCGCTCGACGGACGGCACGAGCACTGTCGTGGCAGCAATTACGGACGCGCGCGTTCACATGTACAAAAGCCCGGGCCAAGGTCTCGCCGCCGCCTTGAACTTCGGGCTAGAGAAGTGCACGTGCGACGTCGTGGCGCGGCTTGATGCCGACGACGTCTTCGCGGCGGGCCAGCTCGACAAGCACGCGGCGCGATTCGCGGAGCTGCGTCGCTCGGGTCGCGGCGTCGCCGTCCTGGGCGGCGCGGCCGTGAGTTGGTGGCCCGACGATGCGCGCGCGCCGCTCCTACGTTCGCGCTCGGGCGACCCGGCATGGGCGCTGCTCTTCTCGTGCTGCGTGGCGCACCCGACGGTGCTGCTCGACCGGCGCGCCGTGCTAAAGATGCAAGGTTATGAAACCGCGGCGGAGCCCGCCGAGGACTATGACCTCTGGCTCCGCGCCTGTGACGCCGGCGCGGGCGTGGCGAACGCATCCGATATTCCCCGGACCTGGCTACGAAAGCGCCGGTCGAGCGTCTCCTCGGCGCGCCGCGCCGCACAGGAGACCATCGCCGACGCCGCGGTCGCAAAGTCCGTGGCGCGGCGACTGGGCACCGAGCCGGCGATCGCCGTGGTCGCCGCGCTTCGGCGGCCCGCGGACTGCGAGAGTGCAGCCACGCTCGACGCCGCCGCCGCGCTCCTGGCATCGTTGCGGGAGAGAGCGGTGTACCCGGGGACAGACGAATCGCGGTACGCGAAGCGCATCGAAGCCGACGCGGCCCGGCGCCTCGCCGAGCTCCAGGCCTGTGCGCTCCGCCTCGGGCGCGTCCTCGGCACCGCCGACGGGAAGCTCGACGCGCTTCGCGGCCTTTGTAAGGCGGCGTCGGCCTGTCACGTGTCCTCCGTCGACGCCACGGAGAGGTAGTTGTTTGTTTAACACATAAGTTTAAGAAGTAAAGGAGTCACCTCACCGGGCGAGCTTCTTCTTTTCTTTGTAGACGCGCTGACACACGTCGGCGACGGCTTCGGCGACGGCGCCGCGGTCCTCGGACGAGAACTTCGAGAGGTTGAACTTGTCGGGGTGCCAGCGCAGGAGCGCGGCGCGCACGGCTTTCTTCCGCGCGGACGCCGTTCGCGCGGCGCACACGGCGCCGGGCGGCGGCAGGGGCACGTCCGCCATGTGGAGCGATCCCTCCGCGGCCGCCGCGAGCCGGCGCTCGAAGGCCGCGAAGGCGCGCTCGTGCGCGGCGGCGCTTTGCGCGGGCCGCCGGCTCGGGGCGGCCCGCGGCGGCGGCGGCGGGCGCCTCGCTGCGGGGGGCGGCGGCGGGCGATGCTCCGCCGCCGGCCGCGGCCGCTGTGGTTGACTGTAGCGCCGTGGCGGCGGCGGCGGCGGGGCGTCGCTCTCCCCCCGGGCGAGCCGCTTCGCGACGTCGTCCCGGGCCGCCGCGCCCGCGGCCCGGTCGGTCGCCTCCTCCGCGCAGTGCCGCAGGTCCTCGTCCAACGTGCACGGCTTCGGCGCGCACCGGAGCCCCGCGAGCGCGTCGCCGAGGGCGGCCAGGCGCGCCGGCGAGACGCCGTCCGTGAGAATGACCTCGAGCAAAGCGTGGCGCCGCGTAAGCCGGATGAAGGCCGCCGCGTCGGCCTGGCCAGGCGCCGCAGTCCGCGCGAGGCCGAGGTGCGTAGCCGCGGCCATGAGCGCGCGATTGCGGACGCGTCGCGGTTGCTTCGCGTCCGCCGCCTGGATGAGCGAGGCGCGGGCTTTCAGTACAAGAAGCGCCGCGCGCGGGGGCGCGCCCCCGCCCGGCGGCGCGCCGCGGGCGTTCATGCCGAAGCACTCGTCGAGTTTCGGCGTGGCCGCGAGGCCGTCGCCGGCCGCGAGGACCGCGCACGCGTCCGCGAGCGGCCCCGCCGCCGCCGACGGCACCGCATCGACGAGCGCCTTCCGGGCGCTGCTGACGGCGGCGACGTCAATGATTGAACGCCCCGCACCGCCCTTTGGCCGCGCGGCCGCGGCGAGCGCCCGCCGCCGCACCTCGAAGAGCCGCACCCTTTCCACCAGTTCCCGCGCTTCCTTGATCTCGGCCTGGCCCCGTTCCGACACCTGGCCGTCGGTGGCCGCCACCTCGGCGACGGCTTGTTCAACACCGAACGCGTCCTCGATCGCGCCCGCCGCATTGCCAACAGCTAATTTAGCCTGCCCGCGCCGCAGGACCGCGCGCGCGTAGGGCGTCGGCGCGGCCTCGACCGCTGCCGTGCAGTCGCGCTGCGCCCGGCTGTAGCACACGCGCGCCTTGGCGGCCCCGTGCTGGCGCGCCAACGCCATGTCGCATGCCGCGCGGTTCGACAGGAGGGCGGCGCGGAACGACCGGCGCACCGCGTCGGCGGCGTCATCTATCGCGCCGAGGCGGTCCAGCGCCCGCGTGTACGACTCGCGCGCCGCCACGACGTTGTTGGCCCGGAACTGGCCGTCACCGTCGGCCTTGGCCCTGGCCGCGGCGCCCGGGATGCCCAGGTCGCGCGGGGTCGGCACTTTTTCCACCGGCGACCGCGGCGGCACGGCCCGCGGCGGCGGCGGCCGCGGGGCCGGCCGTGTCGGAGCGGGCGGCACGCCCGCCTCGGTGGCTGCTGCTGCTGTTTTCTTCGCCGCAGCACGGCGTCGTTTCTTCTCGAGGCGCTGTTGTTCTCGTTGTTTCGCGTCGGCCGGCGCGGCCGCGGCTGCGACCGCGGGCGGCGGCGGCGGTGCCCGCGGCGGCGGTGCTCGCGCTACAGCGATAGGCGATGGCGGCGGCGGCGCCACGAAGCGGCCCCGGTCGTCCGTCTGGCCCGTGGCGGACTTCCAGAGCTTCGAACTGGCTTTTTTAATCTTGCGCAGCATCGACGGCTTCTTCGGCGCGCCGGCATCGTTCTCCGGCTGCATGGGGCGGCGCATTGATGGTCGTCTGTGACCCGACGCGGCACGGGGCAGCCCGGCAGCCGACGAGGAATCGAACGCTACAAACACGGCGGATCGGCCCGCGAGACTACGTCGAGGCGTCGTCCGTGCACAGCGCCGCGCGCAGCGCCGTGATGCGTGCGGGTGTGTGCGGGTGTCTTAGAGGCTAGCGCGCCGTGATGCGACCACAAACGAAACGGGGTTTTCAATGCGGGGCTGATATTTTCCCGAACCTTGGGCAGGGCTACGGGAGCTATAACGGGACGGCGGAGTTCTACCAAACCGATTTCCCACGCCTGCAGACGCGGTTGGCCGAAACCCGTGTGAGATTGTGAGAGCTGCGCTGCACGGCGCTGCACACGGCATGCTGCACACCGCGCACCGGGCTGCCTCTAAGCGCATCAAATAATCACTGGAGTCTCCAGCGAGAGCCGGCCATCAATATGGGGGCTATGGACGACAGCTCTAACTCCTGGTGCTCCAAGCCTGTTGACACAGCAGCAATACCGTCGCATACGGCAGAGGACTGGCTCGACGCCCTGGCAGAATTAGAGAGCAACGAAGACGACGCGCCCGTGCGCGACACTTACTCGGTCAGCTCCCAACGCTCCCGGGGCGGCGCCTCGCGCCCGGCGGAAACGGCTCGACGC
>Ga0209090_10002631_pt1 | contig 11328 bp, 3 predicted proteins | sample ArcticOcean_MG_C_9_FD_187432 | JGI IMG/M metagenome (GOLD analysis project Ga0209090, IMG submission 187432) | Marine microbial communities from western Arctic Ocean - ArcticOcean_MG_CB2_152 (SPAdes) (version 2) | ecosystem: Environmental > Aquatic > Marine > Oceanic | place: Arctic Ocean... | reverse complement strand
TGATACACCATCCGCTGCTGTAAAGTCTGCATCAAGTCCCATCTTTGATCCGTTTACGTAGCAGTCTATGTTACCAACTGTGTATGTAAGACCTGTCTTAGTTGTTTGTCCTGCTGTAGCAGTAAAGTCAACTCTAACTGGTGCGGCTGCACCACCAGATTTTGCTGCTTTAACCTTACCATCTGCGGTTAGCAAAGATGCTATATTCGTGGCTTTACTCATAATGTGTTCCTCAATATGTTTGTGTTACAATCAATGTTGTCACTGACTGTATTGAAATATTTTTTAACCATGATCTTAAAATCTCCTTTATTAGTTAACTGTACTATTTATGATTTTCATTTATAGTTAAAACACATATATTATAGCCACAAAAAAGCCCACAATGTGGGCTTTTATACTAGTAATTCTCCTGTTAGCGAGCGTTACTGTATTTTTAACTTAACCTTTTAAAGATTCGGTTGGTGGTGTAAAGTTTGCGGTGTAAATGGCTGTTTTGGAGATACGTATATCATCCATATAACCTACCATGTATTCGCTCCCATTATCTAGGGCACCTATACAAAAATCTGTTTTATCATAGTTGATAGTGTCAGTAGCGGAGTCTCTTTCTACACCATCTACATATACTTTTATTGTCCCATTACTTCTTACGTAGGCGGTATGATGCCAAGTGTTTAAAGTATAAGTACCAGCCGGACTTTCCAATATCCTACCTGCGGCAGAGTTATACCACGTGGCTATGGCGTTGACATCTGTACCACAACTCCAACTAGTAGAAGACCGAGGACTAGTAGAAGCCATTGTGATGTAGTTATGTAGACTTGAATTGTAGTTCCAAAATTCAACAGTAAAATCACCAGTCCCAAAAGCAAAATTACTAGAACTTGCTGTTACGGCATCACCAGTGCCATCAAAATATATTGATGAATTACCATATTTAATTTGAGTCGTTGAACCAGTGGTATTACCGACCAGCTTTAAGTTATTAGATACTTGAGATTTATCTACAATCGAAGCGTCTGTTCCTTTGATGTGTAATGATGCATCAGAGGAAGATAGTGGAGCGGTAGGTGGTGTGAATGCGGCGGTGTAGACGGCAGTGCCTTTCACAAATCTAGCATCAGCAACATAACCCAACCAATAGTTAGATTGACCTGTACTGCTAACCCCCACTCTTGTTGGGCCAGTTGCATTATAATTTGTTGTGTCACTTGCACTGCTTGCTAGACTTCCATTTACAAAAAATCTAATGGTTCCCGATTCTCTTGCAATTGCTACGTGAGTCCACTGCCCTCTCACATCAGCGGTGCTGTGTAGTCGAGATGAATTAGCGTTTGCAATAACTACAAGAGCACCAAGAGCGGCGTCCGTTCCATTAGATATATAAATTGAAATTGAGCCAGCAACAGTATGCCCATCGCCTTGCAATGAAAAACAGCTTCTCCAATAACTCATCAAAGTTGCACCAGATTCTACAAAAACCCAACACTCGGACGTAAAATCGCCTGTTCCTATAGTTAAACTCGCATCATTAGATATATCAAGATAATCCCCAACACCATCAAAATGTACAGACCCGCCGTTAGTTACTGCCGAGTATGTAGGAGTGTATTCGTAGGTATTGAATGGTGTTGTGTAAACATTGCCGTTTACTGTAATAGCGTGTGCATTAGTAGATCCATCAACGATATATGGTAAGTGACATGTAAGCAAACTAGTGTTTGTGATAGCTGTTAAAGATTCAGTGGGTGGTGTAAAGTTGCCCGTGTAAACAGCCGTTCCTTTGACTATTCGTACATTAGAGAACCAACCCGCAGTGTCGGCGGTGCCGGCGCTATGATTTCTGCCAATCCACAATAGAGGAGATGGAGACACATAAGCCGATCGGTTATCTGTTGTGGTAGACACAGCATTACCGTTTTGATACAAAGTAAAATTATTACCTTCTCTAACTACAGATATATGTACCCAAGAGTTAGTAGGAAATAGAACATTAGAGATAAGCGCCAATTTGCCTGCACCGCCTGCAGTACCGTCACTTATGTCAAAATTTAAATAATTACTATCTGAAATGTACAAACCCCAAGAATTTTGGATATGGCCAGTAACAGTAGTGTCTCCATACGTAAGCAGTGAGTCAAAAGAACCACTCGTCTGTCTATTAAAAAACAGTTCTATATTGAAATCGTCTGTGCCAAATTCAAATGCAGTATTGCCTGGTGCGTTAAGATAATCGCCAGTGCCGTCAAAATGAGTAGAATATCCACCATGTCTATACGGACTAAATGACCCAGAAATGGGATCTCCAGCTACTGTTATTGTGTGGTTGTTAGAAGATGCATCAGTTATATTATTATTGTCGCCAGTAGATACTGCTGCCGCTAATAAAATGGTATAGTTACTATTTTGAATAATAAATTCCAATGAAAATGAAGGGATAGTTGAAACCGAGCCATTGATTCCATCAGTTGTCGAAATGGTCAACGTAAATGAACCTTCGTTTACCTCATCTGTACTTGGTGTCAATGTAAATACATTATCTGCCTGTGACACGGTTGCAATACTACCGAGTCCAGAAGCGGTATATGTCCAAGTTAATGGGAATCCTTCTGGATCTGTAGATACAGCAGTCACTACAGTTGGTGTTCCGTCTAATGCGAGGTTGTAGTTTACATCAACACCAGTGATTGCGCTTGGTGCGTCATTTTGTACTGTGGCAATCAAATACCAGCCTACACCAGTGTAAAAATAAAGATTGTTAGTTGCGGTGACATATGCCTGACTACCAGCAGTCATGCCAGTTAATGAGGCTAAGTCAGCAAAGTTGTCAACAATAGTTGCGCCACCGCCACCGCCTCCTGCTGTATATTTTGTTGTTTTTACTGTACCATCTGCGTTTAGCAAAGTTGCTACATTCATTGCGTTACTCATATTACGCTCCTCACTATATTAAATTGTTTTTGAATCATAATTAAGATTCTCCCTTTATTAGTTAACTGTACTATTTATGATTTTCATTTATAGTTAAAACACATATATTATAGACACAAAAAAGCCCACATTGTGGGCTTTTATACTAGTAATTCTCCTGTTAGCGAGCGTTACTGTATTTTTAACTTAACCTTTTAAAGATTCAGTTGGTGGTGTAAAGTTTGTAGTATATCTCGCAAGACCTTTTGTTATTCTATAATCTTGCATGTAACCTTTAAAGAAACTCAGCCCATCATGGGCGCCACCAATCATAAAGTTTTGTGCTGTATAATTATATACGGTTGATGTTGATCCGATCCCAATACCATTTAAATAAATTGTAATGGTGCCAGAATTTCTTACTAAAGCAATATGCTGCCAAACATTAAGTTGCGCATTACTGCTACCATTTATAACAAAACCACTTGTGTACAAATATGGTTGTAGTGTAGTGGCCTTTAGCCCAAAGCTTATATCCGATACTGTCACGCCATGATCAAAAATCATACTATACCCTGACGCGGCGGTGGGGTATAGCCAGCATTCCATAGTAAAATCCCCAGTTCCAAGTTCCATAGTTTCAGCAGAGGTTGTTGCACTAGTTAAATAATCCCCAACACCATCAAAATACATTGATGAATTACCATATTTAATTTGAGTTGTAGATGCTGTTGTATTACCGACCAGCTTTAAGTTAGATACTTGAGATTTATCTACAATCGAAGCGTCTGTTCCTTTGATGTGTAATGATGAACCAGAGGAAGATAGTGGAGCGGTAGGTGGTGTGAAGGTTGATGTGTATCTTGCTAAACCACTACTAAATCTAAAGTCTGACATGTAACCAGTTAATGGGAATTGAGGTGAACTTAGTGCCCACGAACCGATTACTTTTGCCTCACTTGAGCGATCTACTATTGATCCCGTTATACCATTGACAGAAACGATAGATGTTCCATTTAACCAAAGTGTAAAAGTGTTTCCGCTTCTAGTGTATGCAATATGATTCCAAGTCTTTAATATTGGATTGGTATTTGATATTCCATTACCACCACCATCTGAATGTAGCAAATCCCAACTAGTACCATTAGAGCTTGCCCACATACCTAAACCTCTAGCAGAGGTAAAATCTACGCCTAACCAATAATCCGTGCCAGTATGAAAAAACCATTGTCTTCCACTGAAGGTTGTAGGATACCACCACCATTCGTATGTAAAATCATCACCTAGAGGTTCTAATTGATTTGATGCAGGTATACTTAACATATCCCCAACACCATCAAAGTACACAGATCCACCGTTAGTTCCTGCTGAGTATGCAGCGTAGTCGTAGGTATTTAATGGTGCTGTGTAAACGTTGCCGTTTACTGTAATATCGTGAGGATTAATAGATACATCAACGATATATGGTAATTGACATATAAGCAAACTAGTGTTTGTGATAGCTGTCAAAGGTTCAGTAGGTGGGGTTAAGGTTGTACCAGTATATAGTGCTGTGCCTTTTAGAATTCTAAAATCGCGTATATTACCTTGAAACCATTCGTTATGACTTGTTACGCCTCCAATCCATATAGGGTGATTATATTCAGTTATTGTTACAGCAGTTGTCAACACTCTAACTCCGTTAACGTATATATTTATGTTTGATCCATCATACACATAAGCGACATGGCTCCATGAATTAGCATCTAATACTGTAGTAGACTCGTAGTTGGTGCCGTTATAAAAACTAACTACGCCCGTGCTTAATCGTAAATAACCTTCATAAGAGGTTGTGCCTGCTCGTTTTGCAAATATAGTCCTATATGTACTATAATTACCGCTTGGTTTAACCCAACATTCAATAGTCCACGGACTGCCAGCAAGAACTAATGAACTATCATTATATATTTCTAGATAGTCACTAGCACCATCAAACTGAGTAGAATATCCACCATGTCTATACGGACTAAATGTACCAGCATAGGTATCCCCAGCTACTGTTATTGTGTGGTTATTAGAAGATGCATCAGTTATGTTATTATTTTCGCCAGTAGATACTGCTGTGGCTAATAAAGTGGTATAGTTACTATTTGGAACCACAAATAGCAATGCAAATGAAGGGATGGTTGAAACCGCCCCATTGATTCCATCAGTTGCCGAAATAGTCAACGTAAATGAACCTTCGTTTACCTCATCTGTACTTGGTGTCACTGTAAATACATTATCTGCCTGCGACACGGTTGCAATACTACCGAGTCCAGAAGCGACATATGTCCAAGTTAATGGGAATCCTTCTGGATCTGTAGATACTGCTGTGATTGTTGTTGCTGTACCGTCTATTGCAAGCGAGTATGATCCTTCAACACCAGTGATTGCGCTTGGTGCGTCATTTTGTACTGTGGCAATCAAATACCAGCCTACACCAGTGTAAAAGAAAAGCTTATTGGTTGCGGTGACATATGCCTGACTACCAGCAGTCATACCAGTTAATGCGATTAATCCATCAAAGTTGTCAACAATAGTTGCGCCACCGCCACCACCGCTTGATGCACCTCCACCACCGCTTGATGCACCCATGATTAGTTGTACTTCATCATCGATCTCTAGTGCAGAAGCGAAAGTTACTGATACGCTGTCAGTTGCGGTAAAGTCTGTACCAAGCATCATCTTTGAGCCGTTTACATAACAGTCTATATTACCAACTGTGTATGTTAGACCTGTCTTAGTTGTTTGTCCTGCTGTAGCAATAAAATTAACTCTAACTGGTGCTGCTCCAGAACCACCAGCACCATCTGCACCGGCTGGTCCCGCAGGTCCTGTTGGTCCTTCGGGTCCTGTTTCGCCAACTATACTAGTACCTTGTACACCTTGTGCACCAGTTGCACCTGTTGCTCCATCAGCACCATCCACACCATCTGCACCATCTGCGCCTGCTGCGCCTGCGACACCATCTGCACCATTTGCACCAGCAGCACCATCTGAACCTGAACCACCAGCAGGTCCTTGTGCACCAGCAGGTCCCTGAGGTCCAGCTACAACACTATCTGCACCAGTTTCGCCTTGAATACCCTGTATACCTTGAATTCCTTGTAATCCCTGAGGTCCTGTTGAACCAGATCCCGCTGGACCCACTTCACCCTGTGGACCAGTTGCTCCAGTTGCACCAGTTGCACCAGTTGATCCTGCATTGACACCACTAATTTGAGCATCTACATACGCGATTGTCGCTTTTAATGCTAATTCATTTGTTATTGTGCCTGCGAAATTAGCATCATCACCTAGTGCATTTGCTAATTCGTTCAATGTATCCAATGCGCCTGGCGCGCCATTGATAACATTTGATATTTCTTGATCTACATAACCTTTTGTAGTTACATGACCTGCTGCTGTCGGTGAACCAACATTAATAATTTGATTGTTGTCTAAATCAACTTTGTCACCAAATACAACTGCATTGCCACCTTGGTCGGTAATTTTCTTACCTGTCGCCATTTGCAATGTTCCTGCCATGTTTACTGTTGTGTCAGAATCAAGTGTTAAAACACCAGTGCCTGCAACCTTTGTTGTTAGTGATTGGTTTGGGTCTGCTTGAACAACAATAGTTCCTGCATCTGATTCAATAACCTTTTGACCATCTATATATAGCGAACCTTCAGAAAGATACAAATCTCTCCATTTCATCGCTGGTGAACCTAAGTCATAACCCGTTGTTCCGTCTGAATCTATTGTTGGGATGATATGACCTGACATGAATAGATCACCATTACCCGATATTCCTTGTTGATTTCCTGCTACGCCTGCTATTGCTGTATCTACGTAGACTTTGGTGGTTACATGATCTATAAGTGTAGGTGAACCAGTTACAGATAAATTGCCTTCTACTTGTGAATCGCCATTGGTTATAAAACCACCTTCCATATTAAAACGTTTTTGAGCCATGATTAAGCTTCTCCTTTAGTTAACTGTACTATTTATGATTTTCGTAATTACAATTAAGAACACATATTATATCTCAGACAAAAAAAAGACCCAGTATAAACTGAGCCTTTTTATTACTACCAAATAAATTAATTACTCAGAAGCGCCTTCTTCTTCTGGTTCTACTGGTTCTACATAGTCTGCATTTACAGCCCATGTTGTACCATCGAATGTGTACTTATTTCCAACCCAGTCTGCTGGTGCGGTTACGCCTTCAACAAGAGTACAGTTGCCTGAATTCAAGTCTCCTACAATAAAGTCAGGAGTAGTAATCGATCCTGCTTCTACTGAAATTACTGCTGCGTCTTCAAACATATACTTGCTAAGATTCGTTGTGTTTTCGATAATGGTTTTCATTTTATTTTCCTTTTAAAAGTTTGTTTTTGCTGACAATCGGTGTCAGCATTTATTGATGGAATTACCATCAGTGTGCACGTACTATTTATCATACGCAATATTACCTATAAAGAGGTGTTAATAACTCTTTAAGAGTAGTTTAGTTGAGGACAATGCCTTGCCTGCTATAACATTAATTGTATCTGGACTAGTTCCTAACGTACCATCTTCTTGAACATAGTAGGTAGACAGTGGTGTCAATCCACTCTGATTAGTTAATAGTCCTCCTTGTATCTTGATAGTAGCATCTTGTGCATCTTGATAATGATCCTGTGACATGCCTATAAAGTTAGTTTCATCTAAGTTAGTTGCAGTAACGTCCTCAAAAATACCAACAACTGCATTACCGGATGAACCAGAGGTGTGTATAACTACAATCTTTTCTGCATTGTGTTGATCATATACCAATATACTTCTCGTCGAATAACCGACATTGTATGAATGAACATCGTCACTAAGTGTTATAGATGATCCAGACAATGTACCTTCTCTGACTGCACTTATTGACGGACTTGTGCATGAGTAAATAAACGATACCTTATTAGCAATATTTTGATCAAATGCCATTGAGATACTGAAGGTATTATCTATACCAAATTCAATTGGGGCATAGAAAGTGATAGATGATCCAGACACCATACCTGCGCTTGCTGTACCACGTCTTAATCCACTATTCGGCACATATGCAAATACAAATCTGTTTGCTACAAAGGGATCATACTCAATTGATATTTCTGCTTCCTTATCAATCCCAGCAATGCTATGTGCTGAACCAAACGTTAATGAAGTGCCCGAAATAGTACCAACTACCAACTTAGTATCGTCACCATAATCTAAGTAATATGACAGTAGAAATTTGCCGGCAGTGTTTGGATCGAATGATATTTCAGTATTATACATATCGGTACTATATTGTACTGATGCACCAAATGTCATACTATTACCACTTATAATTCCCACTCTTGCTTTTCCTACTGATGCATGTCTATATGCGATTACAATTCTATTAGAATTAATTTTATCAAAACCAACAGAAACTTCTGCCGCGTATGTGGAGGGTTCAAATATATTTTGACTGTAAAATGTAATGCTTGTACCAGAAATGCTACCTATCTTTGTCATTCCTCCTGCACCTCCTGAACTATAAAGGAATGCAACCACAATCTTACCTGACGTGTGAGGATCAAATGCTACGGAAATATGGTCTGTATAATTAGAGTAGAATACAATTGGTGTTCCAAAGGTAATCGTGGTGCCTGTTATTGTGCCCACTACTGCTGTTCCATAAGTATTATTTCTGTAGGCAACCACAACTCTATTACTGACTATAGGATCAAATGCTATTGATATGTTGTCTGTATTAGATGAAAAGTTTGACTCACTACCCAATGTAAGTTGTCTACCGAATGTAGACGAAACCTTACTAACTGTGCCGTCAATATTTAATACCACGGGAACACCGTTAGGTAATTCTCCATATGCTGTGAATTCTACAGTTGAGTCTTGTCCTGCTACACCATCTGCGCCTGCTACTCCATCTGCGCCTGCTACTCCATCTGCGCCTGCTGCGCCGGCGGGTCCTGCTACAACACTATCTGCACCTGCTGGTCCTGCTGGTCCTGCTACTCCATCTGCGCCTGCTTCGCCTGCGGGTCCTGCGACTCCATCTGCACCTTGAATTCCCTGTGGTCCTTGTATCGATCCGCCACTAACCCATGCAGAAGTACCATCCCATACATGCAAACTATCATCTGATTGTACTATATACGCATCACCTTGTGTATTACTTCCTGTTGGAAGATCACCAGTGGTTGCCACTTGACCTAAGAAATTAATACCTAAACCAGCAGAACCTTGAATACCTTGGGTGCCCTGAGTACCCGAATCCCCTTGAATACCTTGAATACCTTGAATACCTTGAATACCTTGTGCACCATCTGCACCATCTGCACCATCTGAACCTGCTACACCACCAGAAGGACCTTGAATACCTTGCGGTCCTGCTACAACACTATCTGCACCATCTTCTCCAGCACGACTTGATAATAATATTTCTGTTGAAGAAAAGGCGCGACCCACCAACACAGAAAGAGTTCCTGGCGATGTGCTTAAAGAACCATCAGTATGAACATAATAATTAGAATTAGCATATAATCCAGATTGATTGGTTGATAAACCACCTTGTAATGTTATTGTTGCTGTCTCTGCATCTGCATACACACCATCCGTAATACCTAAGAAATTAGTTGAGGTTAGGTTTGGTGCGGTAGTAGGAGAAACTGATAACTGACCAAGACGTGCTGAAAAATCAGTTGCCTGGCTAGCATAAGACTTGGCGTTTATCAATACATATCTACCAAGGTTATGTGGATCAAATTCTAACCCAATGAATTGGTCTGAAGCATCAGAAAAAAAGTAAGTAGAACCATAACTAATAGTATTGGTAGCATCATCTACAGTAGCAACGTTAAAACGAAGCTTGATCGCAGTGTATGGCCATACACTGCTAAATGAAGACACAATACATCGACCTTGTGTACTCGGATCTGCATATACACCTTTCATCGTAGAATTTATTATTTGCTTAAATGGACCAACAGTAAGGGGCATGTTGCCTCCGCCAGGAATAGGATTAGTCGCTACGACTACTGCGTTCCCATGATATTGATTTTGAAAGACTAACATGAACTTACCATCCAATCCAATGGAAACGACGGATGGACTGTCGTAAGATGTTCTTGCATCACCACCAGAAATCACGGTGCGGGCAGCCGTGGCGTAAATCCCAGTTGCAGTCAACGTAACTGCCTTTGCAAACGTGCCATTGGAGTTGTCGGTGGAATAACATAGCAGTGCATTGCCAGGAATATATCTATCATAAGTTATGTTCGCTGCTGTTACTATACCACCAGGGACATTATTAGGTATATCAGTTGAGCCACCCTCAATAATTTCATCACCTGAAATACTATTAACAGATAACAAAATTCTATCGTCAACTGTACGATAGACTGCTGCAAAAACACCAACATTATGTGGGTCCCATGCAAAATGACGAGGACTATTAGCACTACTTTCACCAAACTGCCTTTCTGCACCCAACGATATACTTGTTCCAGATACAGTACACACTCTATACGCTACCCTGCTGTCCACATAAGGATTACTTCCGTAACCAGCACTGTAGTAGGTAACTATAAATGTACCAGAGCCACTAGGATCAAAAGCAACATAATCACCATAGGTACTTGATGCACTAGCCCCCAAAAGTCTTAGACCACTAAATGTTATGTTACCTGCTGCGTCCACATTTCCGAGAACCAACGCTACTTTAGCTGGATTATAATTATGTTGTTGGTAAGTCATTATAAATTTTGTAGGATCCGTTGGATGCCACGATACTAAAAAGTCAGATCCTGCGGTAACGAAGCCTGGATTCTGTACAGAAGATATACTTTCTGATAAATTCAAACCAATAGTGGAAATTTCTACCTTGGTTACAGTTCCATCATTATTAAGAATAACTGGAGTTCCATCTGGTAAATTACCAGAAGCTACAAAGTTAAGCGATGAGTGTACACCAGTTTCACCTTGAATACCTTGAATACCTTGGTCGCCAGTTTCACCTTGAATGCCTTGCGGACCTGATGCACCCTGTGCGCCAGTTTCACCTTGAATACCTTGAATTCCTTGAGGACCTACTTGTGCAGAATTGTTAATTAGTTCTGAATCTACATAAGCGATTGTCGCTTTCAATGCCAATGCATTTGTCATCGTACTTGCGAAACTAGCATCATCACCTATCGCATTTGATAATTCATTTAATGTGTTCAGTACACCAGGAGCGCCATTGATAAGATTAGATATTTCTTGATCTACATAACCTTTTGTGGTTGCATGACTAGTTGCAGTTGGTAGACCTACATTAATAATTTGATTGTTGTCTAAATCAACTTTATCACCAAATACAACTGCATTACCACCTTGGTCGGTAATTTTCTT
>Ga0209090_10002630_pt1 | contig 11330 bp, 7 predicted proteins | sample ArcticOcean_MG_C_9_FD_187432 | JGI IMG/M metagenome (GOLD analysis project Ga0209090, IMG submission 187432) | Marine microbial communities from western Arctic Ocean - ArcticOcean_MG_CB2_152 (SPAdes) (version 2) | ecosystem: Environmental > Aquatic > Marine > Oceanic | place: Arctic Ocean... | reverse complement strand
AGCACTCGTACTTTCTCACCGTGATGGCCTCCATAGCGCAGGCGTTGGCCTTGTTGTATTATCAGTTGAGTTTCTTCCCGATGGGCGCGGAAGGTTTCCGGGTCGTCTGTAAAGTCGCTTACGCGACCGTCGTAAAACCAACGTTTTTGTTAGCTGTTCGGTTCGTAGGAATGGTTTTACCGACCGGTGGTAGTGTAGGGCACGCGAGACGGAGAAGTTCCCCGTTGTTACCAACGTAGCAGAGGAGAAGAAAAAGATTTAGAAAGAAGAGAGAGAGAGAGAGAGAGTGTGTGTGTGTGTGTTTGTTCGTGGCGCTTATTTTATGCGCCTTGGATGTGAAGTTTTAATAAATATAAGAAGAGTAAATTCCTCCATTTATGTGTCGCACACAAGCACCCAACCGCCACACACAACACACACATCACTGAATAAATACGACGATATAATCATGCACCTATCATCGTCATCGTCCGTTACTTCACCGTCGTGGTTTTCGCTGTCGTCGTTCTCGAGTAAAACAACACCAAGAACGAGAACACGAACGAACGCGACTTCGACTTCATCATCGTCACCGTCGACAATCAACGAACGCAAAGGCCAACCGATCAAACCTGGCCAGTCGTACCCGGCGAAAGAGCACTGCTCGAACTGCGGGTTGTGCGATACATCTCTCATATCGTACGTGAAAGACGCGTGCGCGTTTCTCGGACCGGGGATGTCCAGAATAGAAAAGTTGGAAGAAAAAGTGCACGGAAAGAGGAGGAATACGGAAACGGACGAGTTACGGTTGGGGGTTTTATTTAATTCGGACACGAAAGATAACACGAATAACAGCTCGCAATCGATATTTTACGCGAAGAAGAAACAGCCGGTGGAGAAAGCGCAGTGGACTGGGATCGTGACGTCGGTCGCGTTGGAGATGTTGAGGACGAAGACGGTCGATTGCGTCGTCGCGGTTGGTTCCGGGGAAGCGGACGCGAGGAACCCGGAACCGAAGCTGTGCTTTACCGAGGAAGATATTTTAGCGTGCAGAGGAGTGAAACCGTCGTTATCGCCAAACTTGAAAGTTTTCGCGGAAATTGAAACCAATCCGGAGATTAAAAACGTTCTGTACATCGGCGTCGGGTGTTCAGTCGTCGCTTTGAGAGAAGTCGAGCAATATTTAGGATTGGATAATTTATACGTGTTAGGAACGAATTGTGCGGATAACGGAAGGACGGATGGGTTTTATAAGTTTGTAAACAACGCGACGGATAAACCGGACGAGGTTTTACACTACGAATTCATGCCGGATTACAAGGTGCACCTGAAGATGAGAGACGGAAGTTACGAGAAGATTCCGTATTTTTCGTTACCGGCGAAGGAGTTATCGTCAGGCGTCATCGCCGAAAGTTGTAAATCGTGCTTCGATTACGTCAACGGTCTCGCCGATCTCGTCGTCGGGTACATGGGCGTCGATTATGACGAATCTATCCCGATGAATTTGCACCCGCAATACGTCACCGTCCGAAACGAAAGAGGACAAAAAATGATTGATTTAATAAAAAACGATTTGCAAATAACGCCGTCCACCACGAGAGGCGACCGCAAACCGTTCGTTTTACAAACCGTCATCTCCGACGACGAGGCTTATTTAGGCAGAGGCCCTGAAAAAGGTGCCCCTCGATTCGTTGGAAATTTGATCGCGTGGGTGTTGAACAAAGTCGGTCCGAAAGGAAAAGAATTTGGCATGTACAGTTTAGATTATCACACCATTCGAAACTATTTATACGTGAATAGAATTTACGGCAAGGAGCGAGCAAAGGAGCACATTCCGAGTTACGCCATGAAAATTGTAAAGGAGTATGAAGGGAAGAATGGAGATATTTCCAAGCGGTTAGAGTTGTAATTTTACTATTATTATTTATTCGCGCGTGCATTTTAAAGATTCATATAAGTTTACAAATGTTGTCATCTACTATCGTTTTTGTTGCTCCTCTCTTGCTTTCTTCGCCGCCATCGCCTTCTCGAAAAGCTTGCGGTTGTAGTCCAAGTTTCGGTTCTTCGTTTTCTTTTGCTCTGTCGCTTCTGCCTCTCTCTCCGTTTTGCGTTGCAGCGCCTTCTCAAACAACTCCGCGTCGAGCGCAAACGCCGCCGATTTCGTCGCCTTTGCCGGATTCTCCTCGATTTCCTTTTTCGCCAACTCAGCCGCTTGATCATTTCCCGCTTCCTTCTGCTTTTCTACCGCCTTCTCGGCGTTCAAAATCCCGTAACTGGACATTAAATCCTTCTGGTACGTGATTAAATCTTCCACTGTTTTCATCGAAGTCACCTTCTTTTTAATGCGTTTCAATAAAAGCTCGCCGTAGTCGATTTTCTTCTCCTCTTCGGTCTGGTCGTGTTCGTAATCCTCGAAATCCATCAAAGGATCGTTCTTGTCGTACTGCCACCGCCGATCTGCGATCCACAAATCGTCGTCGTCCTCTTTCACCGGATCGTCAAACCACTCTATTTTCTTCGTCAATCGTTTCTCTTCCTTCTCTCTTTCCTTGCGCATCTTCGCGTCGAACTCCTCTTTCTCCTTCTGTCTCCTCTCAAACTCGTCCATTTTATATTGCGAACTCGGGTGCGTGTTCTCGAACCACGCCAACGCGGCTTCTTCTTTTCGTCTCTCCTTTTCGCTCTTTTCTCGTTTCATCTCTCGTTTAAACTCCTTTGGCGTTTTTAGGAGAGACGAGCGTGTCAACTCCACCACGTTATCCTTTTCGTCTTCAACATCTTCTCGCTCTTCTAATTTCGGACCGCTGCGACGCGGACTTTTTCCCGGCGCGCTGCTCGTTCTCCCGCTCGACGAAGAAGAAGACGACGACGACACAGACGAAAAAGAGGGGTGGTCTCGGTGTTCTCTCTCGTAATCCTCTTTGGTGCCCATTTCGACGACGACGACGTTGTTGTTATTGTTCTTGTTGTCGTTGTCTGTGTCATCACGAATCTTCTTTCCCGACGCGGCTTCTTTTTTTTTGGACGCAGATGCGAACAAATCGGTCGGTTTCGCGACCGGTTTGCTCGAAAACGCGGACACAAAAGTGCTGCTTTTGTCGTCCACCAGAAAGAGCGAGAAGAAGACGAAGAACCACGCGACGGAGAAGACATTATTAAACGTTCTCGTCGTCGTAAACGTCATCTCTCTCTCTCTCTCTCTTAAAGTAGTAGTAGTAGTAGAATAAAGTTTTTTGACTGCTCTTTTCTTGCGAGAGGAGAGAAATTTCTGTTTTTTTCGTTCTGGTTTTTGGGTGGAGTGTTCACTCTGGGTGAGCCGAGCTGACAGGGACAGTTGTATTTTATTCAGTCGTGTGTTTTCTTCTCTTCTTCTTCATTTTCTTCTTCAGTCCTTTCCTCTCGTGTGCTCTCTCTCTCTTCTCTCTCTCACACCATTCATTACTCTCTCTTCTCTCGTTTTTATCACGCTCTCTTTCTCGATAACAGAGAAGCAGAGGAAGAAAACAAAGAGAGATGAAGAAGGAGGAAGCAGATGAACCGTCGTTTGAATCCTATTCGACCTGTTTTGAAGGGCGTTTAAAAGCAGCGCTGAGAGAGATGCACATCGGGCAAAGCTTTTCTCGCTCTTGGAATACAAATTCGAAGAAGAACGATGACGTGATGAACAACAACGACGAGACGACGACGACGACGGAAGAAGAAGAAGAAGACAAAGAAGATGATGAAGAAGAAGAGAAGAAACGAATAATGCGGGCGAGAAAAGAGATTATCGAGAAACACATCTTACGAGATGCGAGGAGAGAGAACGACGAAGCGCTCGAGAAAAAACTGTTCACTGCGACTGCGAGTACTACGACTACGACTACTACTACTACTTTAGCGTTATATAAAGAGAACGCGACGGTGGCGGATGCGTTTTTAATGGCGGCGGGAAAGATAACCAGCGCACTCATCGAGGCGTACGAAGATTTTTTAGACGCCGGCGGCGATTCTTCTTCTTCTTCTTCTTCTCAGTGCGCTCTGGCGGACTTTATATCAGACGCGCTTCTTCGCGGCGACGACAAAGGGAAAGACAAAAGTAAAAAAAGTAGTAGTAGTAATAGCAAAATTAACGATGCGAAGTCGTCGACGTATCGCGCATTCTTAGAGGTTCTTTTGCTCATAGCAGAATCGGAGGAGTTGGAAGACACGCAGCTTCGTTTGTTGCCGTTTCGGTTCATAGAAGACGTCTTCGCGCAGAGTTCTGTTGAAGATTGCTCGGATATCGTGAACAAATACTTGTTCTCCGAAAATTTTATACCGAAGGGGAATCAAGGATACGAAGATGGAGATTACTATCCGCACGATATAGACGGCATAAAATATCCCGAAGAGAAAACGGGAAAAAAGAGAGTAAAAAGTAAAACGAAACTCATTCAGAAGGACGTGTACGACAGATTAATAGTTATCATGGACATTAAAAAAGAGTTCGACGAGAATGGACTGCGAAAGATGAAAAGCGCGAGCGAAATTTACAACCAGACCGGGCCCGAAAAATACGACTGCGGTGAAGAGTGTCAAGTCATCATGCTCAAGTCTTTTGACGAGCTTTTAAATCGATCGTCGCAAATATTACACGCGGAATTTAGAGGGAAATGTATGTTAATGTCGAACGGAGTCAAAGACTTCGCCGAAAGCGCGCACGTTGCCGCGGGCATAGATTTCATCGCCGAAGACGAATGCGATCAAGCTGCAAAAAAGAAAGCAAAAGATGGTAAAAATAGCAAACAGTCAAAGAAAAGCGTCTCGAAGACGAACAATAATAATAATAATAATAATAACAACAACAACAACAACAACAACAAAAAGAATCCAGCGCAAAAAGACGATGAGGAAAATGAGGAAGAGAAATTGAACGCAATTGCTCTGGATGATTTGAAAACCGTCGAGAAAGTCTTCCGCGAAGCGAACGAGGATTTCGGCGATGAGTTCGATGCCATCATTTCTCCGCAGTTATACTTTGCATTTTGGGAGGCTATGGAGTTGTTCGGTGAACCGATCATGGCGTGTAAACTGCACGTCTCTTCTGTGGACGATTTTCAGAGCAAAGTCGTGAAAAATTTAAATATCGTTTTAGAAAAGATTAAAGCTATATCTCCGTTTAAGAAGCAAATGCTCAGAGAGGAACTTCTGGAGCAACTTGCACTCACGGGTACGTTAAGAATTTCAACCGCTCGGGCGTTTCCGTTCCAAATGCGAGATGGTTTCTTCTTGAGAAATTTCTTGGCCCAAGCCGCCATGTTCTTGCACTTTGTGCTCTTTCATTTCGGCGACGACAACAGCCCTTTGGAAAAAGAGCACGCAAAGGAAGTCGTAGCGCGAGATGAAAGAATGAAGAAAATGTACGAAGAACAAACGAAAGGTAGGATAATCATAGACGCGATTCAAGAGACGGAAGATCGCATGCGAGAGGAAGCGGAAGCTATGGGTGTAAAATTAAAAAAGACGGGAGATAAAAAAAGCGACGGTGACGCGATGGATGTTGACAAAGGTGATAATAATGGTGATGATGTCGATGATGGCAGACCGCGCCGTCGAGTGAATGTGCCGAAATTTGGATTCTCGGAAGAGCAAATGACGATATGGAGAGAGAAAATCGTTCCAGTTGCGAAGGAGTGTTTCGAGAAAGTTTTGGATGTCGTCGAGAAAACTGACGTGTCTCCTGAGCACGGTAAGAAATTGCGAATATTTCTCGTCGCGACCATGTACTCCACCGAACACTACGACACTTGGGTGGATATGGGCTGCCCTTCCTTTGAAAGAGAAGAAATCGACGTCGTCGCTGAACAGAAAGAATACGAGCGAAAAGAAAAGGAAAAAGAAGACGCCGAAAATGCAAAGTATCCGGAAGGATACGTCCGATTCGAAAACAATCCGGAAATGGAGAGAATATGGAATTTGTATCCGAGTTATGAAGCGGCGATGACAGATCCTGAACGTAACAGATATTCGAAATCAGAATTTATGAACGAGTTTTTGCAAGTAGTATACGATGAGATGGATCCAGAGGCTCAGATTGAGGAGGAATACAAAACGAAGAACGACACCATGTATCGCTGGAAAGCGTTTCGTTTGATTCGACAGTGGAACTTTGCCGCCTTTCGAAAGATGAAGAATAACGATTTGGAGACGATTGTTCCGGAAATTTTGGGTTTAGATCCTCCAAAAGGATGGAAACCGCACAATCCAGTGGACTTTCGCGACGTTCCCATTGAGATGCCGGACACGATCGACGGTGAAAAAGTCGATAAATCGTCGCATCACGAACTCACAGAGGAAGAGATTGATAAAATCATCGAAGAAACCCACGCGAAATGGGTGCTCGAGAAGCAAGAAAAGGACAAATTAGAGGAAGAAAAGAAAGCCGCGGACGAACTCGCCGCGAAGGCAAAAGAAAAGGTTACGGAACAACAGCCAGCGGCGCGGAAGCGATCGCCGCAGCGTCTTAGTGTGCCTTCTGGAGGCGGCAGAGGAAGGGCTGCGCAAGAGGCGAGAGGTCAACAAGGTGGGCGTGGCGGCAGAGGAGCTCAGCAGCAATCACAGCAACCACAGCAGCAGCAGCAACAAAGACAGCAACCACAGCAAAATAAAATGGGTAAATTTGATGGCGGTGGTCGAGGTGGTGGCAGAACGCAGCAACAAGCACAGCAAAGAATGGGACGCGACCCGCAACAACAAATGCGTCAACAGCAACAGCAACAGCAACACCACCAGCAGCAGCAGCAGCAACAACAGCAGCAGCAGCAGCAACAATGTTCCGCATCTCGCGATCGTTATCCTCCTTCTCGAGGTCCTCCACAGGGAGGAAGAGGAGGAAGACCAATGAATCAGCCACAACAACAGCCGCAACAGCAACAAGCCGGCGGAAGAGGCCAACAACAACAAGGTGGACGCGGAGGGCGTGGAGGGCGATCTGGAGGTCCTCCACCAACGAAGAGAACAAGGCGATGATGATGAGGTGTGGTCTTAGCGTATACTAGGTAGTAGTCTATTGCTCGCTCGCGTTTATTAGTTTACAAAAAATTTTCTGTACGTTCTATTTATCAGAGTCGTAACAAGAGAAGAATCCTCCAACGTCTAATTGCTTATTTTCCTTCGCTTCTTCTTCTTCTTGTTTTTCCTCTTCCTCCTCGGATGAAAGCATTTCCTCCTCTACTTCCTCGATGACTTGCTTCTTTACTATGCTATTTTTCGTTCGTTTCACGGGATCGTCCACGAAGGAGAACATTTTTAAGCGCTTCAAGTACTCTCGGTTCAACTCTTCGCTTCTCTCTTGAGCGACTGCGTACTTTCGCAAGTCATCAATATTCTCCACAAAGAATCGAATCGATTGCAACAGTCTCGAATTATCCCTATCTATATCGTTTTTGAATATTCTTCTCAGCAAGGGTACCTCTCCTCCTCCGCATTTATGGCGTTTTGCGTTAGTATTCGTATCATTTTTACTACTCTTCCCGACGCCTCGTTTCGCTTCTTCGTGCAAAAACGAACACTTATCCCCGTACCTGCATTTACCTTTCCTCGTCCAAAATTTGCACGGTTGTTCTCCTCGGGGTGTTCTACTTTTGTTCTTACTGTTGTTCTCGTTCTCGTTCTTCTTCTGCTCCTTCTCTTCTTCTTTCAACAAAACCGTCGCCTCGAAACTGCCCAATCGTCGTTGCTCTTCCAACACTCGCTCCAACTCTTCCTCTCGTTTACGTTTCGCAGAGGCTGCTTCCTCTTCTGTTTTATTCGTTGATCTCGGATAGTTCTTCTTCCTCTCCTTTCGCCATCGCATCGTCTCTTCGTCCAGTAGTACCGTCGTCGTCGTCGTCTGAATCGTCGTCGCGTTCAGTTCGTTACGTCGAATTCCTCCTCCAGTTTCGTTCGCGTTCGTCTCTTCTCCGTTGTTGTTCGTATTTTTTCTCCCACTCTCGTCGTCATCGCTCTTCTTCTCGTTCTTCTTGTTCTCCTTTTTTGTCGTCTGAATCGTCGTCGTCGTCTTCGCTGCCTTGAGATGATAGCCGTCTGGGAACGAAGGCGGAGCCAATGGTGGCGGTTTAGGTGGTGGCGAGAACACCATCTTCTTATAGAGAATGGCGAATTCAAAAGGAAGAAAAGGAGCTCGCGTCACATACACATACCATATAATAATTATTCTACTACGTACATACACAAACGGTTCGTGTATTCACAACAAAAGCTAATAACCTCTCTCTCTCTCTCTCTGCTAAAAAGGACTAAACAAACATACTTCGTTAAGTTCAAACGAAACGAATACGTTTACGCGTTTCCACTCTTACGCCTTCAACGCATACTTGCGCTTCGGGTAGTACGCGTCCTTCTTGGCTTGCTTGGCCGTTTTGGCGTTCTTTTCCGCCGGGGATAATCGTCGTCGAATGGCTCTCGTTTTCTTCGCTCTAAGATCTAATGGCGTGTACTTGGCGCCGGAGTAAGCTTCTCTAAGCGATTTCAACTGGTTTTGACGAATGACCGTCAAGATGCGAGCAATGGCTAATCGGACGGACTTGATGCGCGCAATCTTGTTCGGCGCACCGCCGGTGACCTTGGCGATTTTCAAGCTCGCCAACTGCTGCTTTTGCTGCTCGAGAGCAGATTTGAGCTCAGTTCTCGATTGCGATCGGAGATCGGACGTCTTCACTTGGGACCCTGTTGTGGAAATTCAGAAAGGAAGAAAATTGCTGTGGTGAGTACAGAGCTTTTTTTACGCGACGAAGGAAAAGGAAATTTCGAACAACAAACGGGGCAAAAGAGATACCCGACCGCCGCAATCGCAATCGTTAAACGAATATCATCTAAACCATCATCCATTTATCCATCAACACCCGCCGTGAAAGCTTCGCATCGTCGTCTATCCTCGGCGGTTTCGGCAATTTCTTTCTTTTTTTCTCCCTCTTTTTGTGGCCGCTAACCCCAAGTGTTGTAAAATGCGCGCGCGAGGTTTTACCACCGACGCGAGTTTCTGCATCCATCGCGCAGGAGAGATTCGCACGACGCGCGATGCAATCGAATCGACGAATAACAAAACGAGACTACATTATTAAAAGAGAGACATCAACTTACCTGCCATATTTCTTTACTGAATGCAGCTGCACAAGTTTTGTTTGTGTGGGAAAATAGAAAAAAATTGCCTCCAAAATCTCCTTTTGACTGTTTGAGGCTGTTCGTTTTGGTGAAAGTTCAAAGGTGTGTGACAACAAATTCGCTTTTTGCGCGCGAGTGTTTTGGTCGCGTATGCGGATGATACATTTTCATCTTTATATATTATTATTATTGAAACTTCTCCTCTAACCATTTACTGGTGACTGATTTTGGCCTCTCTATGGCGTACCCGTGCGCTCTCGAGAGGATCAACTGACTCAAACACCCGATCGATCTCGAGACGCCGAACATGACGGTGTAAAAGTTCTCCTCTTTGATGCCAAAGTGTTGGAGCAAAACGCCGCTGTGCGCGTCCACGTTCGGCCACGGGTTTTGGACTTTTCCAGTCGCTTTGAGAACGTCTGGAACTATTTCGTATAAGCGAGAGACGAGTTGGAACATTTCGTCGTCCGGCATGTGCTTTAAGGCGAACTCTCTTTGACACTCGTAGCGAGGATCGGTTCGTCGCAAGACGGCGTGGCCGTAGCCCGGGACGACGCGACCGGATTTTAACGTGTTTTCCACGAACGTTTTTACAGTTTCCGCGGAATAATCGCCTTTTAACGCTACTTGCGCCTCTTTCAACCATTTTAAAACTTCTTGGTTCGCCAAGCCGTGCAACGGGCCGGCTAAACCGTTTAAACCTGCTGAAAAACTCAAGTACGGATCGGACAACGCCGAACCGACTAAGTGAGTGGCGTGCGCGGAGACGTTTCCGCCTTCGTGATCGGCATGAATGGTTAAATACAAACGCATGAGCTCTTTACACTCGTTGGAAGAGAAACCCATCATTTGACTGAAATTCGCGGCGAGATCCAAACTCGCATCTACGGTTGGAACCTCGCTCGATTTCCTCGCCGCTTCTTTCACGCACGACCTTTTATAAATATACGCCGCAACGACCGGTAACTTTGCGATCAGATCTAAAGCGTCCTCGTATATGTACTTCCAATACTCCGTTTTCTTCATCGTCCCACTGGCGTACATTTTCGAGAATTTTGAATCGTTTTGCATGGCCAAACACGCCGCGGAGAGTTGCGTCATCGGGTGCGTCTCCTCCGGAAGCGCTCGCAACGCGTCAAAGACATTTTTTTTACTCTTATTAGCATCGTTCATCGCGCATTCCTTCGCGAACTTTTCCGCTCTTTCCATTAAATCAACTCTCAACGCTTCCACCTCTCCCTCCGTAGGGACTTTATTCGTCAACAGTAAGAACAAAAGCGCCTCCGGTATCGGCTCTCGATCTCGCTTCCCCGGTAACTTTTCTTGCAACTCGGGAATAGTCAACCCTCTGAAACGAATCCCGTCGTTCGCGTCTAACAGAGAGGTCTCGTAGAGCATCCCGACGATCCCTCTCATACCACCCATGACCATGTTCACGGTCACCTCGCCGACTTTTTCGTGCCCGTATTTCGTTTTCAACGCTTTTAAGCGCGCTATTTCCTCCGGGATTTGTGACTCGATTTGTGCCTTGAGCCCATCAAAAGCAGCCTTCTTCTCCTCCAAATCCTCCTTCGCAGTTGTTGTTGTTGTTGTCGTTGAAAAAAAGTGGCTCCGATGATGATGACGACGATGATGATGATCGTAACGTCCTCCTGCTCCTGGTCTTCCAACAACGGAAGAAGAAGAAGAAGAACTGCTAGAACTGCTGCTGCTTTCGTTCGTACGAAAGGTGCTCCTCCAACTAGATTTTTTACTCCTACTCCTACCGCTGCTGCTCTCGACGTTGTTGTTGTTGTTGTTGTCGATCTCTAAAAAAGAAGAAGAGGAGGAAGAAAAAGAAGATAAAACCGTTGTTCGTATTGTGCTGAACGTAATCTCTCGTCTTCTTCTCCTCGCGAAGTTCCGTCGTGCCGTCGCGGAAAGCATGATGATTGATGAATAATAATGGAGAGTTTTTTTTGTTCCACTTTTGTTGTTGTTGCGAGATCTCATAAAAATACACATAATATTGACCAGAAGAAGAAGAAGACAACGCAACAACACACACAAACGCGCAACAAAACACACGCACGACATAAAAAAAAGGAAGACAATTGACAGCGGAGGGATTTGAACCCTCGCCCTTGCGGACCGGAGCCTGAATCCGGCGCCTTAGACCACTCGGCCACGCTGCCTGTTGCAGCCTATTTTCTCTTGAAAAAAGAACCCCATTAGGGTTTAGGAGTACA
>Ga0209090_10002629_pt1 | contig 11333 bp, 9 predicted proteins | sample ArcticOcean_MG_C_9_FD_187432 | JGI IMG/M metagenome (GOLD analysis project Ga0209090, IMG submission 187432) | Marine microbial communities from western Arctic Ocean - ArcticOcean_MG_CB2_152 (SPAdes) (version 2) | ecosystem: Environmental > Aquatic > Marine > Oceanic | place: Arctic Ocean... | reverse complement strand
GAAGAGTGATTAAGAACTATAATGTTATGGGACTAGCAAAAGCAAGTTTAGAGGCTAATGTAAGATATATGTCGCATTCTCTTGGCCATAAAAATATCAGAGTAAACGGGATATCAGCTGGACCAATCAAAACCTTGGCTGCAGCAGGAATATCGGGTTTTAATGAAATCCTGAAGCATGTGGAAGATAAATCAGCACTGAGAAGAAATGTGACGACTGTTGAGGTAGCCAATACTGCATTATTTTTGGCAAGCGAATCATCGTCCGGCATAACAGGCCAAATTATTTATGTTGATTGTGGTTTCAATATAAGTGGAGTCTAGTCTCTTTGCATATATTCGTCATTCATATTCACTTCAGCATTAGATTTAAATAAACCATAGAATGAATTAAATTCTGACTCACTTCGAGTATTATAAGCAAAATTATAATAATCTTCGGCATCCTTAATATCATTGATATTTTCTGGGTAGATAATCTCGTTTACTGAGAAAATTATATAGTCTTTGCTGCCTAATTTCATTGTAACAAAACCCTTGGATGAACTAATATTGAAAAATAGCTGTTTAATCTTCTCGTCTATATCGGTAGAGTCAATACTTCCCACAAAGTTAGAAAGATTATTAAATTCATCAGAGATTCCTGCGTTTAAATCATCTCTAGTATTTTGAGAATTTAAAAGAATTGCAGAATTTGTTTTTTTATTCAGAACAAGAGCTTCAATAATCTGTTTTGAATCATCATAGCTCAATTGCTCAGAATTCTTATAGTCGTCTAATTCAGTAATGATAAATCTATCACCGTTAAGATATATAAGGTCGCTTGTTTTAGAGCCAGTAATCACATCATCTGTAAAAATATTTGTTCTAACAAATTCATAATCAAAAATACCATGACCTTCGTCTTTAGAAATATATTTAGACGACATAATTTTCACATTAAATCTGTCAGCAAGCTCTTGAAGTCTATATTTTTTTGTAAAATTCATTTCTGATATATCATCAATTAAATCAAAATATTTCCTTGTTCCAGTTTCTTTCTTATAATCTTTTATAATTGTATCTTTTAGATCTTTAAAGCTACTCACAGTATCATCAGTCTTTCCTAGTATGGAAATAATATGATGTCCTTTGGAAGATTTAATAACTTTTGAGATTTCATTTATCTTTAAATTAACAACTTCAGATGATAGATAATCTGGCAAATCAGTTAGCATAAATTCTCCAAGATAGCCTTTGCTTTCCAGCGTCTCAGTATCAGTAGAGTGCTTTATAGCTACTTCTTCAAAACTTAATCCTTCTTTTAATTCTTGAAGCGCTTCTTTTGCAGATATTTCAGAATCAATTAAAATATGATTGATCTTATAAGTTATTGGTTTGACGTAAACACCCTCTTCTAAATTTAAGTTGTATATTTGGATTGCTTGTTCATCAGTAACTTTAATATTTTTAACTAAATCATTCTTGTTAATATCTAGGTATAGGTATTTAGCATAAGCCGGTGAACGATAAACATCTAAATTATTTTCATATTCTTCTTTAAGCTCTTGTTCATTTAGCACTATATTTTCTTTTGTGTCATTGTAGTCAAAAATAATATAACTTATATCTCTTTTATGATGCCTGAATTTAATTAAATCATTCTTTTCATTTTTTGTTAAAAAAGCTGTATCAGTTATTGAGTTTTGTAATTGCCCTGTAATTCCTTTCTGGTACACATATCGTTCATAAGAATTCGCATTCATTCCAATCCTATATAACTGCGATAGATATTTTTCTTTGTTAAAACCATTTTCATCTCTAAAAGAAGATGTTGAGTATATTTTATTCAGAATAGATTCATTGTGGAACACAAGCCCAATGTCTCTAGATGCTTGATCAAGCAGTATAGTTCTAAACATATAATCAACCGTTACTTCTTTGATAAAGCTATTGGTATATAGTGGTGGAAGATTTCCTTGGTAGTTTTTTTCCAAAGCTTGTCTATACTGAAATACTTCTTGTTCTAATTGAGAGGTTGAAATGACTTGATCATTAATTTTAAAAGCATAGCTTTCTGCTGAAGATTGATAATTCCCTAAACCCATAAATACTAATGGTACTGCTACTAATAAAAGTAACACTCCTATAACCCATGTACTCATTTTATCTCTAATCTTAGATAACATATATTCACTAATTTTGTTAAAAGGTTCTCGGGAGTGAAGGGACTCGAACCCTCGGCCTCCTGCGTGACAGGCAGGCGCTCTAACCAACTGAGCTACACCCCCAAAAACCTAAGTTATATTATCATTAAACTCTATACACATAAATAAAAAGAAGCAGATAAATCTGCTTCTTTAAAATTGTATGTTGGGTGATGAAAGATTCGAACTTACGACCCCCGCCTTGTAAGGGCGGTGCTCTAACCAGCTGAGCTAATCACCCTAAAAATCAATTAGTTTAGTTTAAAGCGTCTTTAAATGCCTTACCTGCTTTAAAAGCTGGTACCGTCGATGCTTTGATTTGTATAGTCTCACCAGTTCTTGGATTTCTTCCTTGTCTAGCTTCTCTTTTTTTAGCAAGAAAAGTTCCAAAACCAACTAATGTAACTGGATCATTACTTTTTAAAGTATTTGTCACCACATTGATCATCGCTTCAACATGTGCTGTTGCGTCTGATTTGCTGCTACCAGCTGCTTCAGCTATTGCTGAAATAAATTCTGCTTTATTCATTTGAACCTCTTTATAGTTGAATTTGTTTTTATTTTTTATACAGACTGATGTAAATTTTAAATAAACACCCTTCCGGTAACCCCATGATTTACAGCCTCTATTCTACATCAATTTACTCAAAAATATAATATTCTTCTTACTTTTTCATCATTTACAAGCAATTAAAATTATGCTAATGCGGCAATGCTTTACCAGGTGTTTTAGCCTTTTTTGATGATTCCGAGGATACTTTTTTTGCAGCTTTGATTTTAACTGGCTTAGTTTTTAATGCGATTGCAAATACCTCATCAACAAATTTTACAGGATGAATTTTAAGACCTTTTTTGACGTGATCTGGTATTTCCACTAAATCTTTAGCATTATCAAGAGGGATTATAACTTCTTTAATTCCACCTCTTAACGCAGCTAATAATTTTTCTTTTAATCCACCAATTTCTTGGACCTCACCTCTGAGTGTAATTTCACCAGTCATTGCTACATCTGCGCGTACAGGAATATTAGTTAGTGACGATGCCACAGCTAAAGCCATGGTTATACCTGCACTTGGCCCATCCTTAGGGGTTGCTCCATCAGGAACATGTATGTGCAAATCTTTATTTTCATGAAACAGACTATCAATTCCAAGTGATGTAGCTCTTGATCGAACAACTGTAATGGCAGCAGTGATCGACTCTTGCATTACTTCCCCAAGACACCCTGTTTGAGTAATTTTTCCTTTACCCGACATAAGAGCACACTCGATTCGTAATAACTCACCACCCACAGATGTCCAAGCTAAACCATTAACTTGACCAACCATATCTTTTTTATCAACCATTCCATAGTTATATGGTTTAACACCAAGGTAGTCATTTAAATTTAAAGAAGTTACTTTTATCTGACTGAGATTTTTCGTAGATGTAAGTATATTCTTTACAACTTTTCTGCAAATTTTTGATATAGCACGATCTAGTCCTCTGACACCAGCTTCCCTAGTGTAATAGCGAATAATATCTTTCACGGCAGAGGAAGCAATCAATAGCTCTTTCTTTTTTAATCCATTTTGCTGAAACTGTTTTGATAATAAATATTTTTTAGCAATATTAACTTTTTCTTGTTCAGTGTAACCAGGCAATCTAATAATTTCCATTCGGTCTAATAGAGGAAGTGGGATTGAATCCATTGAGTTAGCTGTTGCTATAAACATAACATCAGATAAATCAAAATCAACTTCCAAATAATGATCATTGAAGGCAAAATTTTGCTCTGGATCCAGAACTTCTAACAACGCAGAAGACGGGTCTCCCCTAAAATCCATAGCCATTTTATCAATCTCATCTAACAAAAAAAGAGGGTTATTTTGTTTTGCTTTTGAGATATTTTGTATAACTTTACCAGGCATTGAACCTATATATGTTCTTCTATGCCCTCTAATTTCAGCTTCATCTCTTACGCCACCTAATGACATTTTAATAAACTTTCTATTAGTTGATTTAGCGATAGACATACCCAAAGATGTTTTACCGACTCCAGGAGGACCAACTAAACAAAGAATTGGACCCTTAAGTTTTTGAACTCTTTTAGTTACAGCTAGATATTCTAATATTCTTTCTTTAACTTTTTCCAAACCGTGATGATCATCATCTAATATCTGAGCAGCATGGGTTAAATCACTATTAACTATAGTTTTATTTTTCCATGGTAATGCAATAACTGTATCAATATAATTTCTAACAACAGTGGCTTCTGCTGACATTGGCGACATCATTTTAAATTTATTAAATTCTGACATCACTTTTTCTTTCGCTTCTACAGACAAGCCTACTGTTTCAATTTTCTTTTGAAGAGCATCTAGGTCATTTGGTTCATCACCAATTTCACCAAGTTCTTTCTGTATGGCTTTCATTTGCTCGTTAAGGTAGTACTCTCTCTGGCTTTTTTCCATTTGCTGCTTAACTCTTCCACGAATTTTTTTCTCAACATGGAGAACATCTAATTCAGATTCCATAGCCTTAATCAGGTATTCCACCCTCTCTTTAGTTATTGAAAGTTCCAATACTTTTTGTTTTTCCTCTAGTCGCATAGTCATATGCGCGGCAATACTATCAGATAATTTAGATAAATTTTCTATACCGGCAATAGAAGATATTACTTCTGGTGGAATTTTTTTGTTTAATTTAACATAATTATTAAACGTATCTTCGAGCGCTCTTCCAAGAGCATCATCTTGCAAGCTTTCAGTTTGTTTTTTTGAGTCTAAGGTTTCGCATTCTGCATACAATATTTCATCAGTATCTGAAAACTTTAATACCTTCTGTCTTGATACGCCTTCTACTAATACTTTCATCGTGCCATCAGGTAACTTGAGAAGTTGCAATATAGTCGCACTACAACCTATCTTATATAATTCTGAATCAACAGGGTCATCAATATCAGCTGATATTTGAGTTAGCAACAAGATAGTCTTGTTGTTCTCATTCATGGCGTTTTCAAGAGATCTTATAGATTTTTGCCTACCAACAAATAATGGTATGACCATATTAGGATAAACTACTACATCTCTAAGAGGTAGGACCGGCATAACTTGTTTATTAATCTTTTTAACCATGCTCTAGCTCCTTTAATTGTTATTAATGTAAATATATGGGCGATTATAAATAAATCAACCTAATCTTTGGAATTAGCTTTTGATTTATTTTTATCATAAATTAATAAAGGTTTTTTTGATGATTCAATAACTGTTTTATCTATTACTACTTTTGATATTTCTGGTATAGACGGTAAATCATACATTGTTTCTAAAAGTGTTTTTTCAAGCAATGTTCTCAGTCCACGAGCACCTGTCTTCCGTTCTGTTGCTTTCTTAGCAATACTGAGTAGTGCATCTTCTCTAAACTCAAGATCACATCCTTCCATTTCAAATAACCTTTGGTACTGTTTTACCAATGCATTTTTTGGTTCAGTAAGAATCTTGATTAAGGAAGCTTCGGATAATTCTTCAAGCGTAGCTATAACAGGTAATCGACCAACAAATTCTGGAATTAAACCAAATCTAATTAAGTCTTCAGGTCCAACAGTACTGAGTATTTCTGCCAAACTTATTTTTTTATCTACATCTCTAACAGTGGCTGAAAATCCTATTCCAGATTTATCCGTCCTATCTTGAATAATTTTATCTAAGCCAGAAAATGCACCTCCAACAATAAATAATATTCCAGAGGTATCTACTTGAAGAAATTCTTGCTGAGGATGTTTTCTTCCGCCTTGCGGTGGAACAGATGCCACGGTTCCTTCAATCAGTTTTAATAATGCTTGTTGCACACCTTCACCGGATACATCTCGAGTTATTGATGGGTTGTCAGATTTTCTTGATATTTTATCAATTTCATCAATATAAACTATTCCTGTCTGAGCTTTCTCTACATCATAATCACATTTTTGCAGTAGTTTCTGTATGATATTCTCAACATCTTCACCCACATATCCTGCTTCAGTTAACGTTGTTGCGTCAGCAATCGTGAATGGAACATTCAATAACCTAGCTAATGTTTCTGCAAGCAAGGTTTTCCCTGACCCAGTTGGTCCTATCAATAAAACATTACTTTTGTTTAGCTCAACAGCATTTTTAGAGTCAATAGAATTCAATCTTTTATAGTGGTTGTATACAGCAACAGATAAAACTATTTTTGCGTGATCTTGACCAATAACGTATTCATCTAATATTGTTTTTATTTCTTTTGGTTTTGGAAGATTTTCTCTACTTTTTAGAGATTTTTCTTCCAACTCATCGCTTATGATTTCATTACAGAGGTCTACGCACTCATCACATATGAATACAGAAGGTCCCGCAATTAGCTTATTAACTTCATTTTGATTTTTACCACAAAATGAGCAGTGTAATAATTTATTAGATTCTTTAGTATTTGTAACCATATTTAGCTTTTAATTTTATTATATATCTCTTTTGAAAGAATGTACAAACTATATAAAACACTTAGGTTGATGGGGTTTTATCTTCCGCTGGGCGTGACTCTAGAATTTCATCTATTAAGCCATATTTCATTGCTTCTGGAGATGTCATAAAATTATCTCTTTCAGTATCCGATTCTATTTTCTGTAAAGTTTGACCAGTATTTTTAGCTAAAATTCCGTTTAACCTTTTTCTAACTAAAAGTATTTCTTTAGCCTGTATATCAATATCAGTAGCTTGCCCTTGAACACCGCCTAATGGCTGATGGATCATTACTCTTGAGTTTGGTAATGCATAGCGTTTTTTTTGTGCACCACCGCATAGAAGAATAGCTCCCATACTTGCAGCTTGACCTATACATAACGTGCTGATATCAGGTTTAACAAATTGCATTGTGTCATAAATTGACATACCAGCAGTCACCGAACCACCAGGTGAATTAATGTACAAGCTAATATCTTTGGTAGGGTTTTCTGATTCTAGAAAAAGAAGTTGCGCGACAATAAGATTTGCAGAATAGTCTTCAACAGGCCCAACTAAAAATATTATTCTTTCTTTTAGTAATCGAGAATATATATCATAAGCTCTTTCTCCACGAGATGTCTGCTCAACCACCATTGGAACTAAATTATTCATAATTTCATTACTTTTCATCTAATTCACAACCTCTAAGAATCTCTTTTTTACCTTCTTAAGTTTACATTTTGATGCTATAAGATCAATAATAGCATCTTCAAGTAATTTGTTCTTAATATGATTTAAATAATTTTTGTCTTCTTTCGCCTTCTGTATCAACTGTTCTTGAGTTGCAGGGTCTGATTTTGAAATGAACTCATATACATCTTTTTCAGAAACAGTAAGCTTATTCTCTTCGGTTAATTTCATATATATTAGATTTAATTTAACACGTTTACGAGCAATCAAATCTAATTCAGATTTAACTTTATCATCAATTTTTTGCTGCATTCCCTCATATTGCGAAGAAATATTCTTAACTTCTGTATCAAGCATATGCACTGGAACTTCAAAATCATTTTGATCTAATAATTTTTGATTTACAGCTGCAGATGTAATTGATTTCATTTTTTGATCAAGCTCTACTTTCATATACTTTGATACGTTATCCTTAAATACTTCATGGTTTGAATTCTCTACCCCAAACTTTTTATAAAATTCATCATTAAGCTCTGGGAGCACTCCCTCATAAATATTTTTAATTTTAATTTTATAGTCTATCGTTTTACCGGCAATTTTTTTATCACTGAAGTCTGCAGACATTTTATACTGAAATGATTTTTCACTACCTGGCAACTCATCCTTTGTATTATCATAAAATGCTTTAAATAAACCAGTTGTAGCTTCGTCACCATTCACTTTATCGTCGATAATGAATGTAAAATTATCTTGCTTATTACTCTCAAACTCATCTCCTCCAATCAAACCTTTATAATCTAAAATAATTTTATCACCAGATTTAGATTTGCTTGTTTTTTCTTCCCATTTTATATGTTGTTTTTGTATATTTTTGATAACTTCACTGATATCAGTTTCATTAATCTCTACCTCTGGTTGTTCTATTTCAATATCCTCAATCTTTTTAACAGAAAATAAAGGGTAGATTTCAAACTCTGCTTTAAATACTAAATCACTATCGAATGAACCCACCTGATCAATTGACAATTGTGGAGGACTCGCGGTATCTAGCTTATTTTCCGTCAAGGACTCCATTAGAGATTTCTCTATCAAGGAATTCATAGCATCACTATGAATCCTGTCTTTATAATTTTTAATAATAATATTTTCTGGGACTTTTCCTGCTCTAAAACCATCAATTTTAGCTGAAGCTTTGTACTTGCCTAGTCCCTTGTTAAATTCATCAATATATTCATTTTTATCTACAGTTATGGATAAAGACCTTTTGAGTCCTTCTAAATTATTTACTTTTGAGGAGATATTCATTATTTTTAATTTTTATATAAGTTAGTTATTTGGTTAACAAAGTACTTTACAGCAATTTGCCCATTATCGAAAGAAGCAGATGTAACTTCATTTTCACTAAGGTCATCACATTCGTATAAGATACACTCCCATGATTCTCTTCCGTCATCAGATAAATCAAGCAGAGAAAGAGTAACGTGAAAAGCTGATTGCGTACCATAATCTGAATTTTTTAAAAAAGAGCCAAATTTAACCGTGTAAGGGTTTATCTTCAAGATAGATTTGCGAATCTTGGTGTCTTTCAAATACTTTGATAAGCATGACACAAAAGCTTGATTTCTTTTATTGGTGAAATCATTAAAATCAATTTTAATAGAGGATGTCCCAAGAGAAGAATCTTTGCTATTCTTTTTTGCGAGTTTATCTCTAAATTGATTAAACAGTATATTGCCCATATGTTTTCCTAGTTTTGATATTTTATAAACATCTAAAATTTACGATATATTTATCTGATTCAAAAAGATGATTATAGTGTTCTTCTCTCAATAAATCATATGAATTAACACATTTTTCTCTAATATAATCTGAACATACTTTTGCATCCTCAGAAAAACATGTAAAACTATCTTTATTTATCAAAATCTTATAGTTATTATTTGATGAACATCCTAAGATAATCATAGTTTGTAACAATATAAGTAATTTAAAATATCTCATTTATATATCACCTTTTTACGAGAGGGGAGACTCGAACTCCCACACCATAGGTACTGGTACCTAAAACCAGCGCGTCTACCAATTCCGCCACTCTCGCAAAATTTGGGTGAATGATGGGATTCGAACCCACGACAACTGGTACCACAAACCAGGGCTCTAACCAACTGAGCTACACTCACCACGTTATAATAATTCTAACATGGATCTTTATACTTGCGCCTGGAAGGACTCGAACCTCCGACCCCATCGTTCGTAGCGATGTACTCTAATCCACTGAGCTACAGGCGCAAAATTCGGGGTGATAGGATTCGAACCTACGACCTACTGGTCCCAAACCAGCCGCGCTACCAAGCTGCGCTACACCCCGCGATATATGCATATTATACCTATAGATAAGATTATTGAAATTATTAGTTGTCTGGATTATAGTCCCAAACAGTCTCACCTTCCAAATCTTTTATTAAAATACCCATAGATGACAACTTATCTCTGATTTCATCAGCTTTTTTAAAGTCACCCGAACTTCTTGCTTCAACTCTTTCCTCTATCAAAGATTTTATCAATCCTTCATCTATGGTCTTCAAAATAGACGTATTATGGGCCAGAAGATTTATACCTATAAACTTTGAAGACACTATTAGAGACGCTAAATCCTTTTCATTAGTCTTTGCTGCCTTAGCTAATTCAGAAAGATGTTTGATTGCTTCAGGAGTATTTAAATCATCGGAAAGAATATCAATGATTTCATTATCTAAGTTATCATACTGATTAATATCACCTGCATATGATCTCGCTAAACTAGAAAATTTCTTTATGAGATTATTAGATTCTATTAAAGTTGAGTCAGACCAATTTAAGGGCTGTCGGTAATGAGCTGAAAGTAATGCTAGTCTAATTGAATTGGATTTATTATTTTTCAGAAGATCTTCGAGTAAAATAACATTACCTAAAGATTTTGACATTTTCTTTTTATTCACTAAAACAATTCCATTATGAAACCAATAATTACAATACTTAGACGAGGACATGCAGCTTCCCTGGGCAATCTCATTTTCATGATGGGGGAAAATAAGATCATTCCCTCCTCCATGGATATCCAAAGTATTATCATTTCCAATAATATTCTTAATCATTGATGTGCATTCAATATGCCATCCTGGTCTACCTAAACCCCAGGGGCTTTGCCAGCCAGGCTGATCATCATTAGAAGGTTTCCATAATATAAAATCTCTAGGCGACTTCTTGTAGTCAGCTACCTCGATGCGAGCTCCATCAATCATTTCATCTAAAGCACGTTTCGATAATTCTCCATACTTTTTGTACTTACTAGTATCAAATAAAACATGATTTTCTGATATATAAGCAAAACCATTTTTTAGTATTTTTTCAATTGTGCTTATTATGCTAGGCATATTATCAGTAACTTTTGGCTGATATGTCGGTTCAAGAATATCCAATGAAGCCATATTATCTTGATAAATTTTAATAAATGTTTCGCTTATTTCATAAACTGTCTTATTTTGTTTAAAAGCAGCATCTGAAATTTTATCATCAACATCTGTGATATTCCTAATATAGGTGACGTTGTCATATTTTCTTTTTAATAATCTAAATAATATATCTGGAACTAGAGCTGCCCTGGCGTTACCTATATGGGGATGACTATATACCGTAGGACCACAAACATACATGGAAGCACTGCCAGGTTTAACAGGCTTGAATATTTCCTTTTTTCTATTAATTGTATTAAATATTTTTATGGTCATGATATGATGTATTTACTATAATATGATTCAGAATTAAAAAATTAAGATGATAAGAAATACATACCTTTCTACTGTTGCATTGATTTGTATAACTATATCATCTTGTTACGGCGACAGTATACATAAAATTAATCATGGAGAGGAAACTAAATTGATAAAACTTACTACAACAAAAGGGAATATTGTAATAAAATTATTCTCAGATAAGGCCCCTGAAACTGTTAAGAATTTTCTTAATTATACTGAAAA
>Ga0209090_10002628_pt1 | contig 11334 bp, 8 predicted proteins | sample ArcticOcean_MG_C_9_FD_187432 | JGI IMG/M metagenome (GOLD analysis project Ga0209090, IMG submission 187432) | Marine microbial communities from western Arctic Ocean - ArcticOcean_MG_CB2_152 (SPAdes) (version 2) | ecosystem: Environmental > Aquatic > Marine > Oceanic | place: Arctic Ocean... | reverse complement strand
GCGCCTCGCCTAATTCGTGTCGCGTTCGGAAACCAAACGAAAACGAGGCGACGGCGACGGCCGTGAGCGGGGAAGCCGCGAATACTGTTTTGGAGACGAATTGAGCGCCGCAACTAGTCTTGCAAGACTTTCAACGCACCATCGCTAAACATGGCCCTTTGTAAAGCTGCGTGTGTTGTTGGTTTGGGTGTGTGTTTTCTAATTATGAAATACACGTCAAGTTTCGTGCACACATGCAAACCAAAAGCGCTAAAGAGTTTGTCGAATCCAACTTGAGGTATGTTGGCAAGTTTCGGCTTGAGGCCATGTCTGAAGACCTCCTTAACGACATCCTGGAGGAGTACACTTCGACTGAAAAAAGTGTCCCGGCTGACGTTAAATCGGAAATGTCCAAGGCCGACTTAATCGAAAAGATTCTTCAGAAGAAGAAGAACGCAAAGGTCGTCAAGTCGTCGCCGCTGTCGAACACGAGTGCGGTGGGCACAGAAGCCGTCGACGCGGACGAGAAAGACGCCGTGAAAAGTGTCGAACGGCCACAATCGCCGTCGTTCCGCAGACCGAAACCCGTTTGTAATAAGCCGGTAGAGGAGAAAGTCGAACCAGTGGTCGTCGTTGACAAACTCCCCGACGGTGAGAAGACCAGGCTGATTCCGTCCGGCGAAGAGGGTATCGCGCTCGAGGTGACTGTGGCAAAGAGCGGCGAGTCGACGCGTGTTTTCAAGGAGCGTCACGAGCTGCGCGTGGCGTCCTTCAATTCTCTGAAGCTTAGGACCGCGAAGCTTGGTCTTCAAGAGCAGTGGATCATGCTCATCGCCACCCTTTCAACATTCGACATCGTCCTAGTGCAGGAAGTTCCAGCCGAGACGATAAAAGAGCCCGAGAAGACGAGGGCGTATTTGCTCAAGAAGGCGTTTGAACACCATTCTGGGGACGAGTGGTCGATTATCCTGTCCGAACCGTGCGGTCCCGGCAACCTCGAAGTGCACGTGGCCCTGGTTCGCAAGCCAATCGAAGTCATCTCCAGCTGCACGAATCGCACTGCGTGCTCCGTTCCTTTGGACCACGCTCCGTTGACAATCAAGATTAGGGACACTAGATTCAAAAACGTTGGCGACCAAACTTGGGTTGTTAACTCTGTTCATTTCCCGCCGAAGTCGAGGGCGCGTGACCGCGACGTACAAATCAAGGCATTCTTGAAGGAATATGGTTCCCAGAGTGCATTCCGGCTTGACGCCCCGCTTACCGAAAAGGGCGCCAAGGACGCGAAGACGGCGACTGTGCACCATTTGGTTTGCGGCGACTTCAACGCGCACATCGGAACGGGGTTTGAGCTTGAGAAGCACGAATTCGCCCCGCCCGTGCTCGGAGAGTGCGTCAGTACATCGTCGGGAGGTCAGTCGTACGACAACTTTGTTTTGTCCAAGTTTGCGGCGAGCAAGTTTACCATCGGAAGCGAAGTCCTCGAACTGGCAATGCCCGCCAAGCTTTCCAAGGGCGAGGACGGGGTGAGCGACCATCACCCTATTGTTCTCAAGATCAAGGACACGGCGAGCACGACAAGCAAGAATCACCGACGAGGTAAAAATACGACCTCGGGGTCCGTTATTTACGAGGAAGGAGAAGAAGAATGTGGGGTGCTTGTTTGAGTTGAATTCAGGGTGTGCCGAACGAAGAAAACAAACCGTCAATGTACAGAAATGTGTTCGAATCCAGTACACGGCGAATCCAGTACACGGCGAATCCAGTACACGACGAATCCACCAAAGTGCCTTTTGGTGGACGCGGGATGTACGGGAAATCCTTGGTCGCCGGTTTTCGTCAATTCATACATACCTTGCTGTGAATAGAAAAAAACAAATGTCTATATGTATAGACATGCATACATTTTCGTCAATTCACACATACCGTGATGTGAAGTGTACACGGCGAATCCAGTACACGGCGAATCCACCAAGCAACTGTCTTTTAGGAATTTGGCCGAAAATAAATGGTTTTATAAATTACCGCGCCCGCTTCCAATTCACAGTCGTGAATTGGAGGCGGTCGCGAAACTGAAGCGGCTACCTGTAGTGGGCGATGCTCCGCATCAAGAAATGCACAAACAGGTGAGTTTCGACGGGTTGAAAACGCAGTTGCAATATTTGCAAACGCTCCAAGACTCTGATTGAATGTCGTTGCACGAACAATCCATAAACTGCTCATTTGGCTTGGACTTGCACGTTGGGCATGCCCTGATGTACGTGGGCATCGACACGGTCTGTGTCGCAGCCTTGTCGACAATTGATTTCAACGCGAGTGCGTGCTCGTCGTATACCGACCCTTTCAACCCGTCCTGAATTTGTTGAATGCGGACCATCTCCTGCCGTTTGATCTCTTCGAAGGTCAACTGCGAACTTGGCATAGCTCGCTTTCGATTTCGGTTCGAAGTCCCCGGCCTCGTTTCGGCCGCGAGGCGTTCGTTTCGAGCTTGGACATACAGCTTGTACGCCGGCTCGAAGTCTCGTTCGACGACCGCCTTTACACCGGCTTCGACGTTGTGCGAGAATTGAAACCAGCGGCGAATTCGTATCATCGGGGACGATGTCACCGGCCCTAGCCATTGAAACGCCCGCGACGCGTCTAGAATCTCCCTTCGAAGCCCGTACGTCGTCCACGCGTCGTTCGAATCGACGTCGCCGAAAATCCAGGAAAGCTCGTCCTTCTTTCGACGCGCCGTCTCCTGCTCGAGTGCGTCGGCAACCTTCTTGTCCTGCAAACACTTTGCAGCGCGTTCGTCGCGCTCGAGAACCTCGCGCTCCTTTGCGACCCTTTCGTCGACAATGCGCTTCGCGCCGATTGCGACGGCCGCCTTTTTCGATTCCGGTAGCCCAGCCGGAGACCAAAGACCGGACGCGACGAGGCTTACAACGTTGTCTATCCGCGTCGTTCCCCAAAGCTTTCGTGCGTGATCCCACATAGTCTTTCTAAAATCGTCGTCGCTTTGAGCACACAGCTCTTTTACAACTTTAGAATTGCTACGATCACAGTACCCGTACCAAACGAACCCCGTTCGCTTTTTCTTGGCGTCCTCCGTTGAAAGGGCCTCACCTTTTAGATACAATTCTACCATTGTGTCGGTATCTTCAACCGGCATCATGTCTTCTGAGATGGTGTCTGCCAAGACACTGCACCGCCACTTGCAATGTTTCTCCGCAATAGCGAGAGCTGTTTTACTCGCAATGCTTCATCTTAGCAATAATTGTGTTTGTGTGCTTGGACCGACTTAAATTCGTGTCTGTTAGGCCCCTGTGATATTTTCGGGTTTGTCGTCGTCGTCTCCGTCGCCGGACGCACCGTCGGTTTCAATGGAGTCCTTCTCGGGATAAACAAGGTCGGCGACACCCGAGGGTGTCTTCTTTTCCTCCTTGGATCGAAACCCTCAGGACGTCACGGTCGATGGGTTCGCGGGCAGGCCCATGCTGACGCGCTTTTGGAGAATCAACGCGTTGGTCATCTCGGCCATCTTGCTCAATGCAAGTGCTTCCTCATGTTGAGACAACCACCGGTGGCTTATTCGAATCGTCGGGGAGGGAGTTCACAAACAGTGATTTGCCCGGCGTGACTGAATGTTGCTGTAGAGATGAAGCTTTACATTGCCGTGAGTTACCTCAGCAGGAAGGAATGGGCCGGCGACACGGCTTGGGCCGTCGCCCGAAATGGGTTTGAGCTGTGTTTGCGAAAACTCGTCAAGAACGAGGGCGGGGACACCATAGCTGCCCACACGGCGCTCTACTTTGAGAATGTGGACGAGGAAGCGTCGAAGATAATTTCGCCATTCATTTCCGGTGGAACGGGCGGCGTTCCAAACTCCTTCTTCGTCGACATCTTGTCCAACGGCGAGCATTCGGTGAGTGTTTTTGACGATCCAGACGGATGGTATCAAAAATGGTCGCAAATCAAAGTCGAGCTCTTCCCCGTGGCGACGAATTTTAAAGGTAAGGTAATGAACACGTCACTCGCACTCGAAGCCTCGCTGGCTTACTTGAAGGAGAACAGGTCGTACGGACCGTACCAAAATTTCAACAGCGTCTGCCCCATCTGGCCGACTCGATGCTCGCCGTCCTTTGGGTGTTGCTGCCCGTGTTCAAATGGAACTAACTGCGTAGAGGCCGTGATTGTGGCGACCGCCGCCGGCTATGGCGTTACCGAATGGAAAACGAGGTTGTTCTTTGGCCTGCGTTGGAAGACGTCACTCGGCGCTCGGCTGCCGTCGGAGTTGATAGAAGAGCTTCTTCTCTTGGGTGTAGTGGGTGGTGTAGGGAAGGTACTGTCGTGGTCGGGGAATACGACCTCCGCCATCCCGTTGCTGCTGATGAGGGAGTAAAGTTAATGATTTACAAAAAATGCCGAGAAATCAGAGAAAAGTGAGGGGGGGGGTCTCCGACTGGCCTTTTGAATTTGACCCATCCAGAGCCGCGTCACCAAGCAAGAAAACCAAACACACACACACACTCCAACCATGTGCAAGGAATCGATCATTTCCAAATCGGTCGACAAAGTTGCGACGACGATGAAAAAGCCAGTACCCGTGACAACACCGCCCAAAAGGACAAATGGCTTTTCCGCTAACGGAGGCGACGAAGAAGCCCCCGGCGCGCCCCTCCAGAACCGCTCGCGTCGTTTTGCTTACGCCAAAAGCGGGGCAACGCTCTCGTTCGAATAAATCAAGGATGTCTCCCTTGTTGGGTGTGATCGTCGTGCTCATGGTCGTCGTCACAGCGACTATTTCTGCCGAGGTCAGCCGCAGGGTCGTCCCACGTGTGAAAATATTTTTCCTTTCGTGTCGGTTGTTTTTGAAAAGCTTGGCTTCTAAATCAGAGAACACCAAAAAGACTGAAGGTGTCGAAATTCCCACAGTGTGATTGAGTTTGTTTCAACTGAATTCATTACAAACACGCCGAAGCACACAAAACCACACACTTTTTGCGGGAGAAAAGTTCCGTTTACAGGCGTTCGACGTTGACGACAACAAATTTACCCACATCGACACCCTTGGCATCGATAATGGCGTTTTTCATGGGAATTATGTCGACAGCTACTGCAATGTCGCGCTTTTCAATCGCGAGCATTCGTAGGCGGTCGATGAATACTTGCACGGCATATCGGTTGTTTATCAAAGTCCCAACGGCGAAGATAAATTGCGAGATGTGGTTCGAACTCGTTTTGTCGTACATCGAGGACGCGTCTTTGTGAAGCTTCATGAGTTCCTCGATGTTCTTTCTAAAAGTCGTCGTCTCATCCTCGTTGAGCTTGGTCAAGCCCTCCCTCTTTGGCATCGTGTTGCGCCGGACCTCTTCGAGCGCGACGTCCAGGTCAGCGCCGTCTTTTTCGCCCAGCTTCCAAAGCGGCAGCAGCGCAAAGTCTCCCATTGCGATTTGCTTTGGTGTGGCACCGGCAACTGCCGTGTCGTTGGTCTGCGCAAGAACGAACTGCGCAGTTGCGTAATTCGAGCTTCGGAGGTTTTGGTTTTTGAAGATGTTCTCGTGCGGCGAGAGTATGAATTCGACTATGCTGTTGTAGAAAACGTGGCCCGTGTCGACGTTGGAAGAGCCGACGTCGAGCTGTGTGATCGACCGTGCAATCGAGGGCCCGACGAGTTCGGCAATGCTCTTGTCTCCTCTCGCAACACGTCGGCGCGAGATGCGGTCTTCGGCGGAGCGCGAATAAAGAAGCGACGGCGAGACGGGGCTTGTCCCTTCGATGGCCAGTGCCTCCATTTCTCCCAGCGGCGCGTTCGCATGGAGCGTCGACAAGGTTTCGGGATTTGTGAGTAGTTTGACGTCTTCGTCGGTCATCGCGTCGAGCTCTTCGTCGGAGAACATCGTTTTCGACCATGCCCCTCGAAGGTTTTCTACGAGCGCGTCGCTTTCGGACGCGTCCCTCCCTTGGGTCGCAGAGAGTACACCGACGACCATCGAATTGAAGACCATGCTTCTTGGAAGTGCCATGGCGATGGCGTGGCCGGCGACGTGGGCTTCTCCGTGTTTGCCGGCGTCGCCGGCGTTTCCAGCGTTTGCCGCCAGCACGGCGACGCCGACAAAGTGCAGCGAGAGTGCGTTGGCAAACAAGGCGGTGACCGGGTACGTCTTCGAAAGCTCCGCGTCGAGTGAGATGACCCTGGCGTCGGCCGCCGCCGCGGATGCATGTGCCCCGCTGCCGTCGCAGTCGTCGCCGGTCGAGTATACGGTACGGGACGCCTCGGCCTTCCAAGACTCGGCCGCGGTCATTTGGAGCCCGGTCGGAGTGAGAACGGTTCGACCGTCGATCCTATACGGGCAGACCATGTTTACAATTGTCGAGAGTGCGGTGGCGGCCGCGCCCGACCACTTCGACGCCATGACACCCGGCTGTGCGCAGTCCGTGGAGAACCGTTCGTACTCCGACGCGTCCCAGTTCATCTCGAGTTGCATTGCACATTTGACCATGCTCTCGAAGGAAGACCTTTCCATGGACACCGGCCTCGAAACAACGCTCGAGCACATGTCGTACGTGGACCCGTCGATCCCGAACGGGACGCGCATCACCGACTTCGACAGTGTTGGCGCCGCTTTGAAGACGACAACGTTTCTCGTGGCGACCGATTGATTGTAAAGGTCCTCGAGTGCCGACCCACCTCGTTTGCAGGTCTCGTTGAGCTCTGGGTTGTCTATGAAGACAATGGCGTCGTATTTATTGCCGGTTGTCGTGTCGGTAAACTCAATGTTTGAGATTTCAACGACAGAGCTGAAATCCAGCCAGTTTGCGTAGACGACAGGTATGACAGACGAACATCGCTGGACCTGCGTTTTCAAAACGGAGTCGAGGTTGGCGCTGGCCTGCCCACTCATCGTGTCGACGACAGTGCCGTCGATCGCGACGGCCGTGCGCGAAGCCGTAATATTAACCCTCGTTCGGTTGGAGAGGTACAGAGTCTTCTTGCCTGCTGTGGTGTTTTCGAAGCACCCCGACCTTACCGCATCCAGTTTGATCTCGACCGTGGACGGAATCGATGTTAGAAGCGTCCCCGTGGAGTGCGTGCACCCCGTTATGTGAATATCTGTGTCCGAGCGAGCGGCTGCGGAGCCGATTGTGGTAGTGGCCTTGTTGGACAGGAAGACGCCGTCGATGTCGGGCTCAATTCGAGCCGCCGAGAAACTGACGGTTGCAGAGGCTGCCGTCGACCCACTCGGCACTCGCACTGTAAGACTCGCTTCGTCTTCTGACATGTGGAACTGTCTCGCTAGCCGGTGATAATCGGTGACGCCGTCGACCTTATCAACGCGGTGGCTCCAAAGGTTGCTTCACAGATGGATCCGGGTGATTTCAAGAAACAGTGCATTCGTGACAGCCCGTCTTGCTGGTTTCCAAGTGCAAAGGTGGCCGCGCCGCGGTTACCGCCGCCACCCACTCCGACGTGGGACTGGCCCGTTTCGAACTCGACATCCGGCTGTGGTGACGTCGATGCGGTCGAGGTACGCCCAATGCCCGGTAGTATGTTCCGACATTCCGGCCTGCTGCGCGAGGAGGGTGGCGTCGCCGCCGTCCTCGCACGGTCGCGGTTGCAGGGGCGACCGTGGCTGTAGCAAGGCGTGCGAAATCATATGACGTATTTTGGCACGTGTTGTTACAAAGCCGACTTATCATGAACGTCGATGATATTGTAAACGCATTTCGTGCCCAAAACAACATGTCGAACTGGACTGGCCCAAAGCGCCGTGTCCGAGACACCGACGGCGGCAGCGAGACCGAGGCTGAGAACGAAGATCAAAAGATGGAACTTCGCGAACGCAAGGCTCAAGCAATTAAGATGGTTGCCATGGCACACACGGCACACAGCACGCTCTCCAACGTCTTGGAACAGTCTCTAAGTGAAAGGGACGCACTCGAACTGTACTTGAAGTCTTACGTGTGTACCACTTCGAGTTCTTCGCACGACTCCCTTGTCGAGATGATCCATCACGTATACGAGTCTTCGTCTTCGTCTTCCGGCCAGTGGGCACTGCTATTGAAGCACTTTGCATTCAAACGTGAATACGCGGTGGCGATCAAAAATGGTGCTACACGGGCGCCTTTGTACGTTTCCGACGGACGCGAGAACAACGAGGACAGCATTCGCCTCCGCAACAACTCTAATTTTGAATTGAATCTGTCCAGTCTGGTGCACACGGCCAAGACCGGACTTCTAAACCTTGGGTTTTTGACCCAATCTGATTCGACGGGCGACGGCTCGCAACCCATGTCATTCTTACAAACACAAGACGACGCCGGTGGTGGTGATGGCTACGACGACGAAGACACAGAGGAAGAAGACGGTATCGGCGGCGGCGGCGGCGGCGGCGTACCAGCTCAGTTTCATGCATTGAACACATACACAGGGCTGATTGATATGGTTTTGGCAGTCCTCCCAGGACGCTTCGAAACAGCGGAAGAGTATCTTTTGACAGAAGACCACTCTATGTTTTCGCATGCATACGACTACTCGATAGACAACGAGGGTGGAAATGCACAGATGCCGCAGCTACGTTCCTATTTCTATAGGAATGCGGACGTTCAAGTCGGCGGTGTCCAGATGACGTCGCCATCGAATCGCAATGGCGACCTCGCCGCCGCGCTCCGCTCTCTGATTCTGATGTCAATGCGCGTCGCCGGCGATGCGCAAATGGACGACGATTGTCAGATTAGTTCGCAGCTGTTGATGAGCCCCGAGGCCGACGGTCGTTACCAAGCCGTAATTGACGCCCTGAGGGGCTCGCACGCTCTTATTCTCGAACTTGAAAACGTCGGCGGCTCAACTGACATCTTTGCCCGCGCGGAAGCTTTAAACCAATACAACACGCGAGCACAACATCTCTACGACCTGGTTTCGAACACCGAACTAATTACACCAACTCGGTCACCACTGGTCGATCTTCTGATCAACGTAAATTCGTTTATTCTAAAGTGCCTTGGTGCACGCCACGCCGCGGGGCTCAAAATGTCCGGCGACGTGTCTATTTACAGTTATCCGTCGCCCCTGTTCGTCATAAACGACAATGATGGTCAAAATAATAACAATGCCGTCGCTGCGCCCGATTCGTCCCAAGACTCAACAGTGTCGGATATTCTGGCGGTTGGCATGCCAGGTTCCGACGACGACCAAGCTTGAAGTCCGTCAATCGACGCGCAGCATGTCGACGAGCGCACGACCCCGTTTAATCCACCAGTCGCTCATTTCGTGTAGTTGTGTGTCCCTGTCGCATACGTAGAGTAAAACGGCCCGTATTTTCGATATTCCAAACTTTGCCTTTAGCTGCGACGCAAGTCCAGGCTCCGTGGACAGGAGCTGGCGCGTAACCGAAAGCTGTGCAGTGTGTCGGTTTAAAATACAGTCGTCTGCACCCGAGCAAGGCACGTTCATTTTCTGGCGTTTTCCCTTGAGCGTTGCTGGTATGACACGGTTACCGCTGAATCCACACTTGAGCTCCACAACGACGATTGAATTCGACAACGCGTGATAGCAGATTATGTCAGCAGCAGTGGCGATCCCGTGCTGTCGTGACAGCGCCACTCGCTGACCAACTACTGGCTGCAGACCGGCCTTTTCAAGCGCGGAGAACGTAAGCGTCGTAAACTTGAATTTAGACGCTTTTGCGCGGGCCGGCTGCCCCAGGCCAGACAGCCGAGATACCTGCGAATCAACGGCACGCCCTCTCCGCAAACCGCCATTGCTGCCCTTCCACGCCCCTGGTGTCCATTCGGTCGACGAGGTCGCACGATCGTCGAGTTCGCCCGACGAGTATAGCTTCGATTCCAACCTCTTCGTTATCCCTTTAAGCGTAGGCCCTTCGAATGCGCCGTGGCCATCGACAGCACGGTAACCTTTGTACTTTCCTGTCGTAAGCTTTCCCGGTGCCGTGTGCTGTATAAGCGATTTGAGTCCGCGCGGAATCCCCATCCCAACGCTTACACAAGCGCACCGCCAAGCGCCACATTAGCGAACCGACGCGACGGTGTACTTGCGCTGCTTCTGTAAATACATGCTTGTGGAGAGCTCAGCTGTGGACCACCGAACGTTGATGTCGGGTCTTAAAATGGAGGGCCGGCACACGGCAATGCACTTCGCAGAGTCCCCAAAGTCTATTGCGACACAGAGAAAGGAATGGCTCCGGTCGACAGCAATGGAAACAAGACCAGATGGAGCGAAGGTCACGATGAAATCTGATTGTGACGACGTCGAAAATGGGTTCGACGTTTCTGCTCGCACCGAAAGCTCGGCCGCTACCCCACCAGAGACGTGGGATGCTTGTATCGCCAAAAGGCATGCTCTAAGTTCAGGCCGGACACCAAAACGATGCACCCGTTCTAGCCTGATGTAGTTGGCTATGCACAGGGCCGCATCCAATTCGTGAACAAACGGCGCGCACTGGACGCGTGTGCACGCCGCCGCGTTCAAAAGCTCAATCTCCAGCTGGCTGTGTGTATTACCCGACGCCAATGCTTCGACAACCGTTTGCAAAAGCTGCTTGCACGCAAAGCAAAAACGGAATAGGTCGAGCGGCGGAATTGCGCACGCGATTACCAAAATAATCTCAACCGGCAGTGAGGACAATAGAAAGTTGTGTCGGGGGTCCAAGTTGGACGGTTCCAGGCTGCGCATGTACGAATTCACATTTATCAGTGCATTCAGCACACGCCTTGCGTCGACTCTTGCGTCCCAACCAGTCTTCAAAGAAACTGCAATTTCCCGTTCCCAGACTCCTTTCGTCTGCCGTCTGTACAGCCTTCCATTGCCCACGTGACCCACGACCGCTTGCAATACCCGATCTCTAAGAAGTGCTTCATTGGATTGTGCCATCGCTTTTCTGAATTGGTGTGGGCAGAGCCTTCAAGGGCAATCAAGAGATTAGATTCGCTCACTTTGGCCAACTTTGCCAAACGAGCCACAATCATAACCCACCCATTTGCGTATTCAATCAAGCGAGGTGAGAACTCGTGTCGCTATCGCGTGCCATTGGTGGACCTGAAATCAAACGCGCCCCGGAATACCGACGTCGAGGCGACCCTGGCATGGGAAATGGCGCAAGACGCCAGCTGCTCGCGTTGCTGGCACTTTACGCCGCCGTCCCAACAAGAACTCAGACAGTTCCTTCTGATATCACTGCTGGTGGCGAATGTGTTTATGCGGCTGGAAGCGTCTACGAAGTTGATTTCAGTGGCGCTGCCATAGCGTACTCAAACATCGGGGCGTGGCGAAGAAATCCAAAGCTCCTCGACGTCCCGTCCGACTGTGTCAACCAGGCGGATGGAAACAACTGCAGGCTCGAGCCGTCCACGGGG
>Ga0209090_10002625_pt1 | contig 11337 bp, 13 predicted proteins | sample ArcticOcean_MG_C_9_FD_187432 | JGI IMG/M metagenome (GOLD analysis project Ga0209090, IMG submission 187432) | Marine microbial communities from western Arctic Ocean - ArcticOcean_MG_CB2_152 (SPAdes) (version 2) | ecosystem: Environmental > Aquatic > Marine > Oceanic | place: Arctic Ocean... | reverse complement strand
AACGTCAATATAAAATACTCTACGTTCTGGCGCTCTTTGAACACGATAGATAATGATAGAGTCTTCTAGTAATTCTTTTTGTTTGTATACTTTAAATACAGGCTCAAGCATACTTGTGCCGAAGGGCCAGTATTGGTCGATACCTTCACTTAGAGATACGTGAATAACGTGCTTGGCATCAATTGCTGTTGATGTTTGGTCATCAGCAAAACGAGAACCAGGCGATGAGCCTGCCGCAAACCCTTGTGTTTGTCCAGCAGTACTCGTAGGAATACCCATTTGCTGTGAACCAGTTTGTGCTAACTTCACAGTATCAGCAGTAATATTAAGACTTTGCATATTGATATCTAAATCTTTGATATAATAGGCTTCAATCTTTTTACCTTTGCCTTCGTTTACAACAACTTTTTCAACTTTTGCAGGATTTACCCAATATAGTTTATATGTTTCTGGGTCTCTTACGAACAATTGGTCGCCATATTTGACTGTATTTCTAAAAATTCTAAAAATACGTTTGTTCATTTGATTCATTGAACACCATTGGCGCAATGATTTCTGAAGAACTTCATTTTCAGTAAATGATGGGTCATCATTGAATTGTACAGAAAATGGTAATTTTGTAGTTTCACTAAACAACGTAGAAAATTCTGCGATAGTATCTAATGCCGCATTGACTTCAGAATCCATATCCATTTGGTCATATTGGCCATATCTTTGGGCTCTATTGGGTTGTCCCATATAGACTTCTGGCAACCAACTGCTATATTTTGAACTCGATGCGTTGCCTCCACTAGTGCTGCCACTATCAGATGGACGTACTGGTACGCCGTCATATGTTTTAAAGTATTTTTTCCAAGTCATAATTTATTCCTAATTCTATTTATATTAACATATTCCATGTTCATTGTCAAGTGTTGTTCCCTTTATTTTTGTATAAGTTGGTCATTAAGTATTCTCATCTGGGTTATCAATAGTTCAGTTGCTTTCATATTTTCCCCAAGTTCAGTGCGCCAGGCTGGTTCTTTGTAATGATTCTCTACTGAAATTTGCATCTGGTTCATTTTTTCCACTCGTGCTAGTAGGGATTCTAAGAATTCCTTTTGGTCTGCGACATCACCAGAAAAACCTGTGGCAAATTGTGCCTGTTGGGCTGCCAGAGTCGTGGACTGTTGCGCTAATGGAGTTAACTCTTTTTTACTCGTAGGAATTAACTGATTATAATAACTAGCGGCTTCGTTATGCATAAGTTCATCATCGTTGAGATCCATATAAGCGCCATTGTCTTGATAACCATTCTCGATATGACCTTCAGCCTTGCCATTGATTATGTCAAGAATAATTGTGCCGGTGCCTGTTTGGAGCCGCTGTATGCCAGTTGACACATCGACCGCCAAACTAATTGCGTCTTGATAGTGTACTAGCGCCTTTGCGGCTTCTAAAGCAAATGCTTCATTTGTTGCTGTTAATTTTATAAGATTGTCTGTGAAGGCTGGCATTAATTTATTCATTGATTGTTCTGCCAAAACTGATGCTTTACGTGTTTGTTCTGTAGCCAACATTCTAGTGGTATCTTCTTTTCCGCCTCGGCTAACACCTGTGTCAGATTTTCCATAAGTTTGGGCGCTTTCAAGTAGTTGTCCAACTAGGGCTGCCAGTTGCTTGTTTCCTAATAATTGTACTCTGACTCCATCTTGTGATGCGAATCCTTGCAGACTCTCTGCGAATTTTGGAAACTCTTCTGCCATCATAGCCTGAAAATCTTCATTTGAACCAGATTCTATTGAACCTGATATTTGATTAATAAAGCCTAGAAGTTCTTGTCCAACACCAGTGCCTGCTAAGTTTTGATATTCATCTGTTTGAAGGAATGCTTGTTGAGAACCGGCCGCAAGTCTTGCCGCTAGGGCTTCACCCATTGGACCACCTTGTACATTCATAGCCTTCATTGCATCTTCTACTTGCATTCTCATTTCTTTCGGAAGAGTTGCTAGTAGTCCTGCTTGATCTGGAGATACACTTTTTTGCATTAACTCCGCGGCTTCTTCCATTGAGATCTTCAATACATTCGAAGTCATCTGGACGTTAGACATGAAACTTTCCATTCCTGATTTCAAGTCTTGCTTGTCTCTGTTCTGGAGTTGTCCTGCAACTCGTAATGATTCAAGATATTGTCCTGACATATTAGCAATTTGTCCAAAATCCATACTGAATCGTTGCATCATGCCCTCAGTGTTGCCTACATCTGCAACTGAAGTGGCAAAATCTAATGCGCTCTTTACACCAGTAACGCCCACTGCTTTAGAGAATCGTTTAGTAAATTCTGCCGCTTCGCCGAAAGTGAAACCAGTAGCAGAGATAGTCTCTGCAATACTAATAAAGCCTTGTTTGGCTTCATCTATTCCAGCGAACAAGCCCGATTGACGCATATCGCTCGCCATATCGAATCTTTCAGTGAAACCCGTATCTACTGCTGCCATGATCGTATCTATTGCCCCTTTACCCAGAACGCCAAAACTAATGGCTGCTTTACCCGCCGCTTTGCCGATGTCGTTAACTCTGTTTATCTTCTCTTCTTGTCTAAGTGTTGCGGTCGCTGATTCTTTGCTTTCACCCATGCTCATTAATTTTTCTAATTTTATTTGACGTTGGGCTGCATTCTTGTCATTTGTTTTTAATTGGTTAGTGTTAATCTTATATAAATCCAGCATTGAGTTCAATAAACTATTATTTTTGCCGCTTTGTTGTGCTGATGACTGTGCTGATGCTTTGTTGACTTGTTTATCTTTTGCATTATTTTTTGACTGTTGAGCAATTTCAACTTTTATAGCATTCAATTGGTCCTTTGATGCAGACTCGCCCTTAGCAACTAATCGCAACAAGGCGATTATCGCAGTATTTTGAGCAGTGGTTTGTTTAATCGACCCCTCAATACTTTTTTGTGTCGATTCTGTGGACCACTCGGATACCCCGCCCTCTACGCCTACAATGATTACATCTTGAGTATCTGCCATTAATATTCTCTATATATTGTTATATTATAAAACTTCGTAGTTATTAATAAGATAAATAATCATAGTAGTTATGTCTATACTTAATTAATTATGTAACTTATATACCATAGTGTATTTATCAAAGGAAATAAAATGAACGATAATCCGTTAACAAAGTACTTTAGAAAGCCAGCAATATATGTGCAAATTCCAACTGGCGGTAAATTTAACCCAGAAATCACCAAAACTGTGTTAGATGAGATTGCTATACTTCCAATGACTGCTATTGACGAAATATCAATGCAGAATCCAGATGAACTTCTTAATGGCGAAGCATTGATTAATCTTATTGCAAGTTGCGTACCATCAATTCCTAATCCTAGGAACTTATGTAACATAGATGCAGAGTTATTATTCTTGGCAATTAAATATGCAACACATGGTAAAGACATCGTACACTTACACACATGCACTGAATGTTCAGAACAAGCAGAATACAACATAGATATAAATCATATCCTTGATAAATTTCCAGATGTAAATGAAGTGGACCCAGTCGAGTATGAAAGTTTAAAAATTCACGTACATCCACCTAAACTTGAAAGTTTAACGAGATTAGCACTAATTGATGTCGAACAATCACGAGTGTTAGCAAGTATTCAGGCTGTAGCAGAAGATGACGTGGAAGGCAGGGAACTAGAACTTGCAAAGCAATTCGCAATTAGTTTTAGAAAAGTATCGAAACAGAATATAAATCTACTAATCAGTTCTATAGATAGAATTGAAACTCCTGATGAAGTTGTCACTGATAAAGATACTATCCTCGAATTCATGGAAAACACTCCATCAAATATAGTTAAGAAAGTCAATGACAAAGTACAGGAACTAAGTAAAAAACCCGTAGACTTAACGACTTTTGAGTTTGTATGCGAGTCTTGTCAGCATCCAGAGAAAGTAACATTTGAGATGAATCCTGTAAATTTTTTCTCAGCTGGTTAAAGTCCGCCAGCGCCGAAGATATTATAAAAAAACAAGAGACTTATAAAAAAGAACTTGATAAACTACATAAGACCCTGTTGAAATTAACTTGGTATATGCGAGGCGGAGTTAGTATATCTGAACTTCACGAAATGCCCGCTGGTCATATCGAACATCTAAATGACATAGTGACTGAAAACTTTGAGATGAGCAAACAGGCTGGTGTACCTATTTTATAAAAAAAGTTATAAAAAGGGTTGACATCGCTATTTCTTTATGTTAGTATGGTACTCATAACTAATATAAATCATATCAAAACTAATACAAGTTCTAATACAAATCCCACTACAGTACTAATATATAATATCTTCAACTAATAAAAAACTAATATGGCAAGCATAGTGGAACTGTTAGTCGGGTTGCCGACTCGGGATTGAGGGCGTATGAGAACCATACGTTCAGATAAGTTGGGATGAACTCCGACACTGCTTCTCGTTAACCACAAGAACTGTTTGTAACGCAAAACATTCATTACTCTAAAGGTATATGGATGACTAGTATTTACCGTACAGAAATGTACACACCGCTGATAGATATATTACTATCGACTTTGATTAAATTTTGTTCTATGTGGACTAATCAAGGTGCCGTTGAGTCGCAAGACGCAATACTAAGTTAAGAGGGAATCGTCAACCGACCTCGCCATTGCTAGTGGCTAACTTAGACATAGAATCTGATGAACTAAACAGGTATCATTTTACACGTTGTCCTTCTAGGAGGGCAATTGTGTCTTCCAAACTTAACAAGTAATTAAATATGGTATTAATATAATGTGTTTGAAAGAAATAAATATCAATGAAATGTTCTTTGAGTGAAACGAAAAGAAATTTCTGAAGATATTAGGTCTGTAAGACCTATTAAGATATTAACAATGATGTGATTAAGATTACCTATGTCTAATGAGAATATAATAAAGATACATTCAACGGAATCACCTTCTAAGTTTTATTGTAGTAGTCCATTTGTAGCAACAAGACAAACTGCCTATGATAAGATTAGTCCGTGTGCTTTTGGACCTATTGAAGTGCAAGTTGACCACAACACATCACAAAAAGATAGATGGAATAATCCAGAACTTGTTAATTTAAGAAATAAATTTTTAGTAGGAGAAAAGCCTACAGAGTGTAAACGTTGTTGGGATGAAGAAGATGCAGGCATAAAGAGTCTCCGTCTACGAACTAATGACCTGTATGGCACAGAGAATGATGGATGGCAACAAGGTCCTAGAGAACTTGTAATTAAAACAACTAACGTATGTAATTTAGCATGTAGAACATGTGGAGGGTGGGATACTAGTTTATATTGGCCCGAAGGTGAACATTACAAGAATGAGTACAAAGTAATCAATAATGATTTTCGCCAGTATTGGCGTACCAAAGTCTATCATGATAGTGATAGTTACCAACTTGATGACTTAGTTAATGTAGAAAAACTAAGTTTTTTTGGTGGAGAGCCTTTACTAGATAAAAAACATGCAATACTATTAAGAAAGATAATAAAAGCAGATAGAGCCAAAGATACTACGTTATTTTATAGTACGAATGGACAACAGACAGGTAAGCATTATGAAAAACTTTGGAGCGAGTTTAAACGTGTAGAAATATTCTTTAGTATTGATGGCATAGAAGACCAGTTTGAATATTTGCGTTGGCCTGGTGACTGGAATAAAACTGTAGAACATATTGATTGGTTCTTAGATTTACCTAACCGTTATCCTAGTGTTGACTGGTACTTTGCAGGCTCTCAATGTGTTAGTCTTATTAATATTGCAGACTATCAGACGACTTCAAATTGGTTACGTAACAAACTAGGTGCTGTATACTTTAATATTGTAGACCACCCGAATCATTACCGAATGACTAATTTGCCTGACGATGCAAAAACTAAAATTGTAGATACAATAGAAGATGATGATATAAGAAATTACCTTACTATAGAACCCGCAGACTTAGATGCACTGGAACGTATGATAGTATGGACTAAAAGACAAGATGCATACCGTAATCAGAGTTATGCAACTACGTTTCCAAATACATATGAATTAATAAAGCCTCATTGGGAAATGGTAAATAACTTACATAACCTAGAGATAATTGAATGAGTAATTGGACATATAATAATAAAGTTGTGAATGATTTGCCTGATGATGTCGAGGGATTTGTGTACGTAATTACGAATCTTGTGGATAATAGAAAATACATCGGAAAGAAGTTAGCAAGATTTAAGACTACTAAACCGCCACTTAAAGGAAGAAAGAACAAAAGACGTGGTACTAAAGAAAGTGATTGGAGAACCTATTGGGGTTCGTCTGACCATTTGAATGCTGACGTGTTAGCACTAGGTGAAGATAAGTTTACACGTGAAATAATCCACTACTGTCCTAGTCGTGGTATATTAAGTTATATGGAAGCAAAAGAACAGTTTGACCGTAAGGTGTTAGAAACTGATGAATACTATAATGGCATTATTAATGTCCGTGTAGGAAGTTCAAAGATTCTTAAAGAACATTTACAGAGTCTCAAGTCAAAAATATAGGCCTCAACAGCCACTGATAGATTCCTATCATATCAATACACAAGAAAAATATATTCTGTACAATCAATGGTTTGTCTTTTGCTTTTGAAAAGACATAGATTGCCAGTATGTGCCCCATTGCGAATATTGGAAATGCAAATTTAGATATGGGTATATTAGACGATATCAGAAGACCACCACACACAAACATTGCGGTTGCAATCCACTTCATAGTATTACTAGACATAAACTCTCTCCTGTATGATGTATTTAGACAAAAGAAAACCCAGTACCATGACTGATACTGGGTTTCCGCCTTACTCCTTTTTGTGCTTTTTTATGGATGGTACGTTAAGGTCTGACCCATCATGCTCTCCTTTAAGAGCAAACTCTACATATTAACCAGTGAAATTTTTTTAATTGTATTTCATTGACTGTCTTAGTGTAGAGCAAAGCAACGATTACCAATGCCTGATGAGAGAGGTTTAGAGGAGGCAAAGATATTCGTTGAGATAATATAGTAATAATAACACACTACAATCACAAAGTCAAGCTTTTTCATAGTTTTATTTATATAATTTATAAATTTAACATGGTATTAAAGCTTTTGTATATCTACTGAATGGTGTATAATATCCTTCTAACCTGTTATTGTATGTAGGATCAGCCTTCATTAAATGTAAGGTTAAACCTATTTTATATTTAGCACCTTCTTTTTTAAAACATGTTGGCGCATGTAATACACTTGAATCATGTATGATAGCATTCTTTGGAGTCCATTCTAATATTTTTTCTATTGATAAACCTTTATAAATTGACATAGGAATATGCTCTGGCATTATATCTTTAAGCATGGTTAAATCGATCTTGTCATATTCTATGCCCTCTACACCATATTCTTCATAAGGTTGGTGTCTAATAACATTGGCATAGTTAGCAAAACTTCCTATGAGTCTATCTTTCATAAAATGCGTGGCTCTACCTCTGTATCTTTGATTGAAGGCTATGTACTGACTTGACTTTATGTTATCTAAATCTATAGGGATTATTATATCCTTATAAGGTCTGTATCCATTTATGTGTGTAACACTGTCAGTGTGTAAACCATAAGGTTGAATTGATTTAAATAATTGATCGCCAACACTCATAGGATCATCACTAACATCACTATAAAATATTATATCTTTTCCAAAATGCTCATATATTTTTGGTTTTATTATATCCGCTATTTCAGGAATATTCATAGGAAATGTTATATGAAATATATGATTGTTTATTTCAAGTCCTTCACCTTCTAAATTTTTAATAAAAAAATCAAGTATAGTTTTTCTTTCAAGCTCATTGATAAAATCTTTTACCACATACGATTCTTCATTTTGGTCTATGAATAACTGAGGATTTGGATCATGTATAACATCCATGTTTATTAGTTCATTTTGTGTAAATGGTCTGTCGGTTTTATACTTCATATGATTCAATAAGATGTTTAGGTATTTTACTTAGGACTTCTTCCCACGGGTATCTCATACAAAACTTTAGCATTAGCCTATCATAAGGAACAGGGTCAACCCAATGTTGTAGTTTTCCGTTTTCTAATAATAAACATTCATAAGGAATTTCTTTATCTTCTATCACTATGATCGGGTTTATATCAAATAAGTTTATTTGAATACACGTCATATCATCTTCATCAACATGAGGCGGAACATTGTTATTAGAAAATAAATAAGCAAATCTGGGGTATGTCTCCATTCCCCATATACCCAAATCCTGTTCTACTTCTTTAGTTAAGTGTCTAATGTCTGAATCATTTTCTAAATAAACTTTCCACCATGACAATTTTGCATCAAACTGTTTCCATTGATACCATTTACCCCTTTGATGTATATCATAGAATATTTTTGTGTATTTTGCTTTATCTATTTTATAATTAAGATGGATTAAGTTCATAATCAGTTATACCTTTAAAAAATTCAATACATTCTTCTATGCTATCAGCAAAAGATATGTTTAAGTTTATACGTTTACTATTATTATTAAATACCGCATGTCTAGCTTGTGTATTTAAAAATATAGGTTGTGTTGTTTCTGCTTCTTCAAAACTGCATGGAGCATAGTTTTCTGATAAAGGATATATCAAGGCAGTGTTTCTTTTACCACCATCTGTATGCCAATCTTGTATTGCGTTAGGTTTTATCATAAGTAAATAACAATTTCTACCGTGTAATGTTTTCTTTAAATCATAAAAGTTTAAAACACTAGGCTCGTTAGATTTTGTTGATACATGTATTGTCCATTCATCGTCTCTTAAACTTAAACCAAACTCAAGTAACTCTTGCTTTGTTTCATTAGATAAAAAATGAGGTAACTCGTAATGTGTTAAAGCACTAGACATCGTTGCATACCTCTTAAATCATTTTTACCAAAGCTTGTGGTATAAGATTTAGTATTAAATTTATCTTCCAACCATTCATCATTATAGAAAGTCCACCAAAGTTTTGTTTTCAAATAGAAATAATTACTATTTGATATGTCTTCCCATTCATCAGCTTTTATACCTCTATATTTACAAATGTTTTTATACGCGAACTCATCTTTATTAGAATAATAAGATACCAGAACCTTGTCACATTTGCTTTTAAGCAAGCCTATTGTATTTTCCATTTCTTCAACTGTCATATGAGTTATTACTGAAAAACAAACAGCCACATCATAATTATCTTTAATATCTACAGTTTCTTTTCCTGTAGGATTATACATATAATTATATCCATCATAATGCTGCCAGTTATATTGTGGCATTTTTTGTTGGTTTGTATCAATTATATTTTTATCTATGTCTATACCCGTATAGCTATTGTGTGGTTGAAATCTTATAAAGTTTCCATGATTACACCCAAAGTCTAATACCGATTTGTTCTCAAAAGAAGTATACTGCTCAAAGTATTTTCTTACGTCATATTTAAAGTACTGTTCCAACTATGTGTCTCCTTTTTATTATAGAAGCATTGACAAATGTATGAATGTTTGTTGTGTCTACTTCATAAACACTTCCATCAGCCGGTAACCTAAACACTTTGTCGTTCATTACAAAAAAGTTATTTTCGTTTGTTTCAATCGGAATATGTATTCGCTTTGTTTTATCTTTGTGGTAAGTATAGCATTCTTTACTATTCAAAATCATAACCCTAGCATAACCAACATTATACTTTAATAAAAGCGAGTTTATGTATGGCAAATTAAAATGAAAATTTACTAGTTGATCCGCAGTAAGCCCCGGGGCACTTCTTTCCCAAGCATTAACTAATTTATTTGCGGGCATTATATGTTTAAAAACACTATCAGTTGCATTAACCCCCTGCAAAGCATAAGTTGAATCATAATCTAAAGTAGATAATTCTTTTTTTATTTTATCAATATTTACGGTATCGATTATTCTAAAGTAATTTGTCAAAGCCAACATCATGTACTCCCATATGAAATACTATCCTTTCCTTTGATGGGGTCCGCACACCATGTGGTTGTTTTGTGTTAAGAACAACCATTGAATCATACAATATGCTATCATTATTTATTCCATTATCAAAATATAATTCACCAGTATTTTCAGTAATAGGAATAACAAATGAACATGTACTTTTATTATCAACATGGACAGGCAGTTCACCACCCTCTAAAACTTTAAAAAAGTTACACCTAAATTCTTTTGGTCGTATTCCGAATTCATTCCAAATTAATTTAATAAGTCTTAATAGTTTTATGTCATAGTCATGTATCTCTTGTACAAAAAACTTATTCATTTCTTTACCGCCAGTAGCTTCATCAACATACTCGGAATAAAGTTTATTACTATCTTCCCATTTGTTATTAAAGTAACTATCCCAAAAATTAGGATCTACTTTAAAATCTGTTTCTATAAAGAAATTACTGTGCCAAATCTTGTCCATCAAAATCCTCTTGACCATCCACTGATATAATAATATGCGACCTGGGAGTAACCCCTTTATTCCAAGCCGAGTGTCTCATACCTTGATTTAAAAACCAGCAAGAGCCAGGTTCCATATTCTGATATATTTTCTGACCATGCTTGTCAACACAATAGAAGCCACAATCTTTATTTGTGGTAATAGGTATATGAAACCGTATTGAATAATCTGTATTATAATCTATATGCTCAGATACAAAAGCACCGGGATCCATTATTGCAATCCTGGCCCGAGTAGTTTCTGCTTTAAATGAAGTAATCACTTCTTCTAAGTACGTACCAACCACCCAATCCTTTATCTTATTGTAATGTCTTTCATCTAATCTAGACTTGGGTATTTTCTTATCATAAATTCTGTTTTCCATTTCGGCATTATATTCTGTTAATGCTATTTGCTTATATGGAGAACCATTAACAGAGTATTTACCATCATCATCTTTAGCTATATACTTTTCGAATGGTTTAACGTAATTGCGATAATCCCATGCCATTCTTTTATTACCCAAACCCTTTCTTAGTTCAGATTCTTCTACATCATTATCTTGCAAAAACTTATAAGCATCTTCTATGGTTGTAAATTTTAAACCAAATGCTTTTTGTAGTTTAGGTGCTTGTCCACCCACCAATTCTCCGTACCCATCTTTACTTTTTAAGTCATCTTCTATTGGCATATTCCTAACATCTTCAATCATGCGCGCAACATCAAATTGCTTATCTAGTTTTAAAAACGGCGGTAATTCATATCTACTTTTTAATTTCATAAGTTTGTTGTTCCTATATATTGCCAGCAAGAAGGATTATCTTCATTGC
>Ga0209090_10002624_pt1 | contig 11338 bp, 6 predicted proteins | sample ArcticOcean_MG_C_9_FD_187432 | JGI IMG/M metagenome (GOLD analysis project Ga0209090, IMG submission 187432) | Marine microbial communities from western Arctic Ocean - ArcticOcean_MG_CB2_152 (SPAdes) (version 2) | ecosystem: Environmental > Aquatic > Marine > Oceanic | place: Arctic Ocean... | reverse complement strand
TTATTAGAACTACTTTTAGATAGCATAGTTCCTACGGACATTTTCTCGGCGTCGATTTCTTCAGACATGATATCAAATAAGGACCGCTCCGAGGATTCACTTCCTTGTGTTGCAGATTGTGGGGTGACGCTGTACTTTTCGTTGTGCAACGCTTGTTTTCGACGTCTCCGCTCGACTTCTTTCAAAGCGGACTTCATCGCGTCAGTTTCTTTATCTGCAAATAAAACAGCTTCGCCACTTTTATTTCTCGCCGCTCTGCCCATCATTTGCATCAAACTTCGCGACGATCTCGCAAACCCAGAAACGTCCGCGTCTAATATAGCCACCAACGAAACGCGAGGTAAATCTAAACCTTCGCGAAGTAATTGGGCACCAACAACTACATCAAGCTCACCGAGTTGGAGTTTTGCAAGCCGTTTTGCTCTCTCCGGAGCTGCGAGTTCAGAGTGCATCCAATCCGCTCGTAATCCTTTGCCGGTTAAATACGCAGCTAAATCCTCGCAATCAGCTTTTGTCAACGCACAAACCAGAGAAGCTTCGCCCTTCCGTGCGCGTTTTTCTATCATGGAGGCGAGTTTGGGAAGTTGATTCTTCTTCGGTAACACTTCCGTCGGCGGGTCTAATATTCCGCTTGGTCTGACAACCATATCTACGCTCCCTTCTTCGCCACCGGACCACTCGTGCTCGTCGTCACCAGGAGTGGCCGAGACGAGTAGGCATTTCGGGACGCGTTGCCAGAATTCATCTCCAGTTAACGGTCGATTGTCCAAAGCGGAAGGTAAGCGATACCCGTACTTCACTAAGCTTTCCTTTCGACTTTTATCGCCGCCAGACATGGCACGTAATTGCGGCAGCATGACGTGCGATTCATCGGCAACCAATAACCAGTCTTCATTGTTCTCGTGAGAAAAATAGTCTAACAGCGTCACTGGCGGCTCACCGGGTTTTGCTCCACGGAGGTGTCTAGAGTAATGCTCCGCGCCTGGACACCATCCTATGTCTCTGAGCAATTCTAAATCTGCGGAAACTCTCTGCCTCAATCTATCCGCCTCTAACACAGCGTCTTCTTCCCGAAGCTCGTGTTCTCTACAGACCAGCTCCTCGTTGATCGATTTTACAGCCATCGTGACGCGTTCTTTTGGCGTCACGTAGTGCACTCGCGGCCAAATCGTCATGGCGTTAATATATTCAGTCTCGTGTTGTTGTTCTTTTTCGTTATATACGACGCGTTTGCCTTCCAAGAAATCTCCGCTATGTTTGTCCAACGTGATATCCACGTGTTCATTTGAGTACGGCGGCCACACTCGGATTTCTACTTGGTCTGTTCCTTTATTTCTCGTTCTAAACTGCCCACGCTCGACCGTTCCAAACGCCGGTGCGCGTTCATACAGACACTCCGTTTCGAGCTTATTGATGATCTTCTCAGCGTTCCCATACTGTCCCACTTCACCGTCTTTGCCTAAAAATAAAGCCGCATCGACAAAATCTGACGGCAATCCCAAACCATACAAACACGACACCGAAGCCACAATGACTGGTGTTCTATTCGTCGATTTCGCTTCAACCAAAGCTCTCGTCGCGCGATGTCGCAGCGCATCTAAATCCGGGTCTACCGCAGATCTCTTTTCGACGTATCGACCTCCGCGACAACTCTCCGGTATGTAGACGCTAAAGTGACTCACGAAAAGCTCAACCAAATGCGACGTTCGTAAATACCCTCTCAACTCCCTGGCAACCTGCGCCGCCAATGTCTTATTCGGCACAACAACCAACACCGGCTTGTCGTGTTCCGCGATGACGTTCGCGACTACGAACGTTTTCCCCGTACCCGTGGCGCCGCGCAAGGAGACAAACTTCCTGTCCTTCTCTTTTAACAATTTCAGAGTTTTTGCAATCGCTGAAGGTTGGTCTCCGCCCGGATGGAACGGGGCCGTGACATCCCTATGATTCTTCGCGTAAGACGTAGATGCGCTCTCGTTCGATATTTTTCTATTTGGAGTTGTTGTTTTTGACGACGACGACGGCGATACCGATGCGCACGTCGCCCGCCGTCTGGCGATGATTTCCACGACGCTTCGGATTTGTCGACGCGACAAAAACATGCTTCCACCACCCACTTCCCGCAGAGAAGAAACGTCAACCAACCTTTTTCTTCTCCTATTCCTGCTGTTGGATGATACGAATAAATACTCAGCAGTAACGAAATTGGTTGTTTTTGTTGTTGTTTGACTCTTAAAAGCGGTAGTAGTGGCGGTGGTGTGCGCGTGATGACGAACACAAAAGCTCATATGATTAATTGACGCGAAAATGAATATCTTTTGAGGGAGGTTTGCACTTTGCACAGAAAAACACAACACAGAAAAAAAAGAATTAAATGAAATGAATTCGTCGAAGAACATCCAAGCTGCGGAGCAGGCAGCCGGATTGATCCGAATAACCGGGACGGAGGAACTCTTGCGCGATGCGAAATACATCTCTCGAGCGGACGCGGCAGACGTCGTGGACTTTGCCATTCAACGGTCGATTGCGAATACGAGCAAATGGGGGATTCCTACGCTCCATTGTTTCAGTTGCTCGGCGACGAACGCGAGGATGTTAGGGAGGCGAGGGGAGATGTACGCGGAGAGAATGCGGAGGAGAGAAGATGGAGACGACGACGATGATGATGATGATGATACTTCTAATAATGGTTTGAACGTTTGGGTAGTTCCTTTGAGCGCATTGCAGAACGTTTTGGTATTGGATAGCGCAACGATGATGACAACTGAAACAGATAACGGGAACGGGAAAAGCGAGAGGAGTCGCGGGAAAAGATTCAAACTGAAACCGTCCGTGGTTATACACGCAAGGAATTTCGAGAAAAGAACGTGGACGAAGTGTAAAATTGTGGACGTGGTAACCTCTAAGCGCGCAATCGATGACATCGTCAACGCGATCGCAGGACAGAATATCGTGGACGTGTCGTTCGAAGGCGTCGTGCCGTTAAGATTGTGCGAGGCGAAAGGGTTCTTGAAACAGAGAGAGGTGAGGAGAATAGTGGAAAGAGCGGCGAGTTTTGTGGTGTTGAAGGAAGTAATCGAAAGTAGGGATAGTAACGTGTACGATCTGGACAAGCACGAACAGAGGAAGAGTTCAGGTGGGAACTTTAACAACAGAAGAAGTAATTATAGCAGAACGAAAAGTAACGCCGCCGCCAGGAGGAACACTGCTGAGAGTGGTACTAAGGTTTCCGTTCACGCGGGAACGAAGATTGCCACCATAGGAAGTCCATTTGGTGTGCTCAGTCCGAACATATTTTCGCGCTTGCTCAATCGGGGGTGCATTTCGAGTGCATTGGTGGCGATAGCGAATCAAGGTACGAGTAACAACATAAACGGTGTAGTATCACCGGCGGTTTCCGTGGTTGACTTGTCTATCGCTTTAAAGCCTGGAGCCGAGGGATCGCCAGTTTTCCTCGACGAAAGTACCAGTAGATCAAAGGGTCCACCAATAGTTGTAGGTATACTCATACCACCTTTATCGTTTGCAAAAGAGCGAGATGGTGGTTCGAGCCGCGGTGCGTTTCCTCTGATGATACACGCGCCGTGGATATTCGGAGATGACGCCAATAATACTCTAGATGACGATATGCCCCTAACTACGAACAAAATCGTATCGGCGGCTAGAAATGCCACAGAATCGGTGTGTCGAGTTGAAATTCTAGACGGCGCACACTTCGGTAGCGGAATATTGATTTCTAAAACCGGGGATGATGGCGACTCCTCGGAAGGTATAGTATTAACCAATCGGCACGTCGTACTGCCGGCGATACAGGAGGAAAAGCATAGCAAGAACGCGATTACTTTGCGATTTTCAAACGGAAGTTGGAGACGTGGCGTCGTACAAAGAGTAAGCAAAGGTCCTCTAGACTTGGCACTTGTGCGTGTGCTCTCTCTTAAAAATGGAGGGAGCGGAGCGCTTCCAATCGTGTTACCAACGAGGCGACCTGCGCGAAAACAACGCTCCCCGGCAATCGGTGACGAAGTACTAGTCGTTGCGCACGACGATCGGTTCGGGAACAACGTCAGGAAAAGAAAGTTCGATAAAGCGTCACCGGAAGTTAATCACGGATACGTATCCAAGATTGCTGGGAAGAAGACCATGCTCGTAACTTCAGCTTCTGTCAGAAGTGGTGCTAGTGGTGGGGCTTTAATTGACGGAAGGACAGGACATCTTATAGGTGTCGTCACGAGTAACGCGCGGTTGGCGACAAGAAGTGGTGGAGCCAATGTATACACAGACGTCAACTTTATAGTCAATGTGAGCGAAACGCAAGGTGGGATAGGTGAGATAATGGATTCTTACGAGCGCGACCAAGAAGTTATAGACGCGTGGGACTTACGTTCCGATAATATGCGCAGTAGGCTGTGAAAACACGCCATTCTTGTATTTGCTATGACATATTACTATACTAAACTATCTATATCACTCAAGTCGTGGAAGCTTCCTTTCCTCGAAGGCAAGGATGTTAAAAATCCACTTTGCGATCTGTTGAAAGAACCGCGTAAGTTGGAAACGGAACTACTCAGTGACCGGCTCCCGTTTCGGCGCAGACCACCTCCTCCGCCAATCAGAGAGCTTCCGTCACTTCCACTTCTACTTCCACGTCGTCCCACACCACGACTATTATCGCTATCGCCATTTCTCCTGGCATTTCTCAACCTTCGCCTATTTTCTCTTGTGCGTCGCACAATCGATACGCACTTAAAGTAAAGCATCTCCCACACGCCGGAGAATACAAATTTCGAGCATCCGAAGAAACCGGCGAGAATATACACGCACCACCAGAACATATCGTTTGCCTCGTGCGTGTGGGAGGAAGCAGACGAAGGAGCGAGACCTGCAGCGGCAGCTATATCGCTCGCAGAGGCACTGGCACTCCTACCAACACTATTATCTGGGGTTAAAATACTCGCCGCGGCTATCTTAGATGAGATTATGTTAATGGCCGCCCCCATCGCCCAGTCCACGTTGTATCGTCCCACGTTGTTGCCCACCGTAAACTTCAAATCCTCAGGCAAAAGCATACCATCTTTCAACATAGCTACGATGAAGGCGGCGCTGAAGCAATATTTCGACAAATCGATTTCTTCCCATTTCTTCTGGTCCTTTCTAAACCTCTTTTTCACTACATCTCCCCACGACTCTGCGCATAACTTCTCCCCGGCGCGTTGGAAATCCCTAATCGTCGTCGTTTTGCCTAATTTGAAAAACTCCGCGGTGTAATGGAAATTCTCAGTCGCTAAAAACTTACCGTCGAACGGAGGTAAGTGCTCTTTACGCATCCCACACGGAGTTCTAGGACAATCCTTTGTGTTCTCTGCTAACCCTAACAGTTTTTTCGTCATTGCGTAACACGCCGTGAAATTACCCGTAGGTTTCGACGGCCCTGCGCCTACGGCTAATGCTTCACCGTGTTGCACGGTAGTTTGCGGCGACCATCCTCTATTCGTGCACGGGTTATTCGGTTTCTCCCCAGTTGTTTCATACTCTCTTCGCAACATCGCGTGATACTCTGCTCGCGCCGCCTCGTGTCCTAAACCGAGTAAACTCGACGCGTATAAATGTTTGACCGAATTGCCTACTCTGACCGTTTCCTTGTGTTTCTTCTGCACCACGTTCTTGGCTGTCGCGTGCGGAACCGCATACGTGACTTGCATACTCGCACCTCCAAGCTCCAAAACTCCGTACGTCTCTTTTGGTGTTTTCTCCGGTGATAACGCGTTAAACGCGTAATTCACCGCCGTCCACCCGTATGACGCTTCCTTCGTCCCCGGCAACACGCTCGCCCACTCGTCTTTTTCAAACGAGAACGGTGATTCTCTCAAGGTTTCTCTGCAAGCATCGATAATCGATTCCGATAAATGCTGCTCAATATGCCTCAAACCCGCAGTTGCCATCAAATGTATCTGCGTCTCTTTCCAATTCTCCATCGGGACAGACTCTCTGGCGAAGTTCAACAAAGGCCGCAACGCGGCGTCGATGCCGCTCGGATCCAAAGCTCTCGCCGAGAGACCTGGCGTCGTTTTAAACGATTTCGTTGGCAAAATCAATTTTGGCGTCACGCTCGCGTCTTTCACATATGTCGTTGTCGTAATGCTACTCGTGGCTGCGACACGAAACACGTGACACCTCGTCCCCGTACTCCCGGCGTCGATAATAATCACGTGCTTGAAGTGTGGATGTCTGAATAATTTCGGCAACGCTTTCCCGTATTGCAACGTGAACAAACAAAACACGAGAACGAGCGCGAGCATTTGCAAACTTTCGAGAAAGCGCTTCATCTGCCCTCTCTTATTAGTAGTATTAGTATTATTATTATCATTGCGTCGTTTCTTCGCCGGAGTCGTCGTCGAAGTCGTCGAGGCAGGAAAGTGATTGTAATACCCGCCAACACGAACGTTCCTCCGATGGTGTCGCCCAGCGTTATAATGAGTATCAATCATACTCGTTTTAACGACCCACCACCGCGTGTACTAGTATTACGTGCCTTTTTGCAGTAAGAGTTACGCGTCATCATCATCGTTCAAACAACACCGTTTTATTAAAGAGAAGATGGAAGAGAAAATCTGACGATGAAAAACTCGTCCGTACTCTCTTCTCGTTAAAAAGAAAGAGCAGTCGAAAGGCAAAATTTCCTTTTTTTTTTCGTCGTCGTTGCGAGACTTTTTTACGAAAAAGCAGCAGAAAAGCTTTTGTACGAGTACGACGAGCAGAGAATTGTGTTTGTGTGCTTCTCCTTTCCTTCTTCTTCTTCTTTTTAACGAGAAGAGAGAAGCGCGTGCGAGACAACTCTCGAAGAGTGCTGCTGAAGAGTTTTGAAGAGAGGAAATCACGCGAAGACGACGACAAAAGCGAAGACGAACAAAAATGTCATCGGGAACCAACGGAGGAGGAAGAAAAACGAGAGAGGAACGCAAACGCGAATTCGAGTTGGAAGAAGCGCGAAAGAAAGGTTTAATCGCCCCGGAATTAGACGAAGATGGCAATGCGATTAACCCACACATTCCTCAATATATGGCCGCGGCGCCGTGGTACGCCTCAGAAGGCGACGGGAAGAAAGGGTTGAAGCACCAGAAAGATTTTAGAAAGACAAAGGAAGACCCGAACGTACACTCGATTCAAGAGGAAGAGAGAAGAACGAGAGAACGCGCCGCCGCAACTACTCAAAGGTATAATAAACACAATAATAACGATAAACTTAAGAACGCGTCGTTTGGAGGAGGATTTGGCGGCGGTATAACAACAAAGTTCCGCAAAGGCGCCTGCGAAAATTGCGGGAGCATGACACACAAGAAGAAAGACTGTTTAGAACGCCCGAGAAAACACAACGCGAAGAAAACCGGGAAGGATCTGAAACTCGACGAAGTCTTCAAAGAGGAGGATTTCAACAGGAACAGAACGTACGAGCAAAAACGAGACAGATACAAAGGATTTTTGGCAGAAGATTACGAGAAAGTCGTGGAGAGGTACGAGGAAGTGGAGGAGATGAAAGCCGAGACGGCGAAGAAGAAAGAGTTGGAAAGGGCGTTCAAGAAGGAGAATAAAGAAAAGAACGGAGGAGAAGGCGACGATATTGACGACGACGACGAAAATGACGACGATAGTGACGAGGGCGGGGAGACGGCAAAAGAAAAGAAAGTGAATGATATCTATGCTTCGGATACGGACTCAGATGAAGACGAGGAGAAGCTCAAAGCGAACGAGGACGCCGGGTTTGGGAAGATTGAAAAGCGGATTCGAGCGCCCGGCGGAGGCGCTTCCGGGACGGTGAGAAATTTGCGTCTGAGGGAAGATACGGCGAAATATCTGAGGAATTTGGACCCACAATCGGCGTTTTACGATCCTAAAACGAGGTCAATGCGCGAAAACCCAACTCCGAATGCTGACCCGAACGATAACTTCTTCCGCGGCGATAACGCGGCGAGAAATACCGGCGAGACGACGAATTTCGCTTTGATGAATGTGCACGCCTGGGAGGCGACGACGAAACACGGGCAAGACGTTCACGTGCAAGCGGCGCCGTCGCAAGCGGAATTGATGTATAAGAAGTTCAAAGAGAAGAAATCGAAATTGGACGAGACGCAAAAGACCTCGGTATTGTCTAAATACGGCGACGCGTCGGCGGGGAAGTTAGAAGATGCACCGGAAGGTTTAGTTTTAGGACAAACGGAAAGGTTTGTCGAGTACGATCGATTCGGTAGGGTCATTTCGGGTGGTGGTGGTGTCGGCGAACTTAAAACTATAGCCACATCGCGGTACGAAGAAGATGTGTTGGTGAACAACCACCCAAAAATATGGGGATCCTATTGGAACCAAGGGAGATGGGGCTACGCCTGTTGCCATTCGTGCGTGAAATCATCGTATTGCGTCGGGATTAAAGGCATCGAGGATGGAAAAGCGGCGGAGGAATTGATGAAAGCAAACATGGAGCGCGCGAAAGAGCGCGCCCTGGAAAAGCGAGAAGATAATAGCAAGAAGTTTGCAGAAAAGGCAAAAGATATTTGGGGCGCCGACGCGAAGGACGTTCAACTCGACCCGGCAAAACTTGGCGAAGCGTTGAGAAAAGAAGACGAACGTCTGCGAAAAGAGAAACAACGTCGAGAACAGGGCGGAAAGGAGGATGGAAGCGATGACGCAGAAGACGAAGAAGATGATGCTGGAAACGGAAAGAAACTAAAGAAAAAGAGAGTCAAATACAACGATTCGCACGAAGTTGACGTCACCGAAGAAGACATGGAAGCGTACAGAATGATACGGGACAGAGGTGAAGATCCGATGAAGGGCGACGGGACAAATGGCTACGACATGGTTTAGAAAAAAATAGGTGATATTTTTAAATCTAGATATTGGTACTAGAGGTGACATTGCGCATTTTAGCGTATTAGTTCGCCGTAATCATCAATTCGCTTTGCAAACTCGCTGTCGTCGACGACACTTTTGCGATCCATTGGTCCAATCTATCCGCTAATTCTCGAATCTGCGGCTTCAGCAAAATCCTCGGCATCGCCCACGTGACGACGACTTTCGAACTGACTTCATCGATTTCTCCTCTAATCAACCCAGCTGATAACGTCTTCATCAACAAATACTCCACCCCATCTACGGTGAGCTTTGTTCTCACCGCAATGTCTGCCAAATTAATCTCTCTTTTCTCCGCCGGTAACTCAAACACGATTCTCAAAAACGCCAAAATCGTAATCTTCTCCCTCAACTTTCTCTCGTGCGCCACCAACGCCGGCTGCGCGTTCAACTGCTCCGCGTATCGTTCGCACAACAAATCGTACGCGTTCAAATCGCCATCGTTAAATACTTGCACCATATCTAATAACCAACCAAACTCGCTTCCGTTTTCTTTCGAAATATACTTTGAAATCGGATGCGCCAAAAACTCCGCAAAATTATACACGCCTTCGCCTAAAAGCGCGGCTAACGCTAAATCCACCGCCAACTCCGTCGCCACTTCGTCTCCTAAAGCCGTCGCATCTACGTACGCCATGTACAAAATCCCCGACCCGTAAAAGTTTGCAAAGTCTCTGTTGTGTTTATACAACTGCGCGGCTAAGTAATGATACGCCGCCGAGACGCTCGGATCCGGCGCCTTCCACTGCGCGAGATCTTGCTTCGCGTCCTTCGCGACTTCCGTCCTCGCTTTAGATTCATCGCCGCCGTGTAAATACAACAACGCGATGTGCAATCTGACGTACACCACTGCCTCTTCAAAACTCGTCTGCCTGGTCGTTTTAATCTTCTCCATCGCGGATGTTAAAAATTCAATCGCTTCTTCTCTGTTTTTACACCTGGAAGAGACGTGCACGGCGACTCGTGCCAAACGCAACGCGTTCAGTCGTTCCTCGAAATCGTTCACGAATATTTTATACAAGTTGACCAACAACTCTCCATCGTCTGGGGTGGAAAAGAGATTTTGGTTCGCGACGGTCAGTTCTAAACTTTCCGTCAGTTGGTGCCACAGCTTTTGCGCGTATAACTCTTTCAACTCTTTCAACACTTGAAGTTTGTTTTCGATGTTGGTGAGATCGCCGTGTGTCGTTGCTTGATGAGATCGATGAGAAGAGATCGCGTCGTCGATGAATTGTTCGGCGGCAGAAAGAGACGATGTTGAAGACATTTTATTATCGTCGTATTATCGTTGTTGGTGCAGAGTAGATTCAAAATACTGCTCTCCTATCGCTGCTCCTGCGTCGTGTCGTGTAATCTCAAGAAGACTTTTGAGAGAGGGTGAAGAAGAAGAAGAAGAAGAAGAAGAAGAAGAGACCTTCGTCAGAGGTGAATTCAAGTGAAGAAAAAAAACAAGAGTTTTTTGAAAAAAAAACGAAAAGAAGCAAAAAAGCAAAAAGAGCAGTTTAAGACGAATGCAACACTCCTCCCTCCTCTGTCTGAAAAACACGCCGGTGTCGTCGATCGATGTTCACATCATCATCATCCATCGGGACAAAACCCCCGCTAAACTAAAACTAAAACTAAAACTATATTTAAAGCTCTTCTAAATTTCTTTATCATCGCGAGGAAGCCATCAAGGATTTGATACCGTTGGCCACGATTTCCACGTGCTCTGCTATCCTCTCCTCCTTCTCTCTCTTTTCGCGCGCATCGTCGGTTAACATGTCGATGCGCTTTTTGGACAGCGTTCTGGCTTCTTGATACGAGAGTTGACAGAAGAAACCCAAACCGATATCGACGAAGAGTTTTTCACTATTGTCCACGGCGAGGTCGCAGAGAATTTCAGAGCCTAAATCTATGCGAACTGTTGTTGTCCTCGGTTCTTTTTTATCATCATCTTCTTCTTCTTCTCCTTCTTCGTTCTCTCGTTTGGTGGTTGTCTTTTCTAAGCTTTCGATTTGTGTCAACAACGAGCGATAGTCCGCTATTTTTTCTTCCACTTGAACTCTCTCTTCGTGCGCCTTATGTAACTCGGGCTCCAACTTTTGAGAGAGAAAAGCGCGATAGGAATTTAGCACTTGTTGACGTTGTCGGTATTCCTGCTCTGGGTCCATTTTGTATGTGTGTATATATGTGTGTGTGTAGTCGTTGTAATGAGGAACGAAAAAGGACGATGGCGACAAAATGCGACTAACTTAAAAAGACCAAAAGAGGGATGACTACGCCGATGATGTGTATGAATGTTTTGTTATATTTGTTAAAAGTACAAGATTCTTATATTAGAAATATAATACCGTTATTGTAGTTGTAGTTGTTTTGCTAAATCCAGTCGTAGTTTGCTGTTGCTGATGCTCGTCGCGTCTCTTTTTCTCTCTGCTCGAAAACGCGCGTCGCAAGT
>Ga0209090_10002614_pt1 | contig 11358 bp, 10 predicted proteins | sample ArcticOcean_MG_C_9_FD_187432 | JGI IMG/M metagenome (GOLD analysis project Ga0209090, IMG submission 187432) | Marine microbial communities from western Arctic Ocean - ArcticOcean_MG_CB2_152 (SPAdes) (version 2) | ecosystem: Environmental > Aquatic > Marine > Oceanic | place: Arctic Ocean... | reverse complement strand
CCATTAATTGACTGATTGAAACAAATAATGGCAATTAATTTTCAATATCCAAAGATCTAATTCCCCTCAATAATTGGATAGTTGTATACAACATAGTTATGATTAATATAGATGTCCAAACAAATGAAATAAAAATTACCATATTAGGTGCTAAATTTCTTTCTTCGGGTAAATAAAATGAAAAATATGAGCTACCGTTCCAAAAAGAATGCCCTAAAATTGACAATATTAGGGCATTAATAATTGATTTTGGAGAATAAAATCCAGATTTAACATATTTTTTTCCCAGTTTATGAACAGGCATCTGATTATTAATAACTTCTGAGTTTTTATCCAATAATGACCATGGCCTTTTATCATGTAATTTATCAAGTGAGGTACCTGAATTGTCCACATCTAATGGATCAAAAATTGAATAATCAGTATCATTAAATGCCATTTTTTCTTTATTATTATATTTATTTACATAATTAGAATCTATTACGGACCAACCGATTGCTGTTCCCGTTATTGCAGTCCAAACTGCATGGCCGGGAATTGAACCTATTCCCCTAATTAAGATAGTCATTGTAATTTGTAACGGCCCTCCAATTAGTGATAGCCCAATGTACTGGAAATTTTCTATTAAAGCAAAACCTAATCCAATTGTAAAACCAATTTGAAAACCATGCTTTGGCCCTTTAATCGAAGGTAAGAAAAATGCTACAGCGATACCTTTGAACAATTCTTCACAAAGAGGGGCAAAAATTGCTAGTAATGCTAAATCTTTAACCAATATTGATACAGAAGCAGGTAACATCAGAGGTGCAATAAAACTATTGAATAGAAAGGCAGGAAAGGCTGCCACCATCCCTGCCAATAGCCATGATTCAGCATCCCTCTTTCTAGTAGTAATTCCAAGTAATTGAGTAGATGTTCCCCACCAAGTAAGAACGGGGAGAGAAAATCCGATAATCCAAAGGGGGATTGCAATTATTATGAATAAAATTACTCCAATATTTGAGGGCAAATATCCAATATTTAAATCTGAATCTTGAGGATTTTTTGTCAAAAATAATAAAGATAATATAATCCCTACGAACACAACTAGAGAAAATATTAGCCATAATTGTTTACTTGGCGGCATTTCGAGAACTGAGTCATCCCTAATTAAAAACCGCTTGAAGTCAGTCTTGACATTAGTTTGTAGTGAACCACCATTTGGTAAAGGATGTATAAATCTACCATTTTCACTTGGGGTTGCGATCTTTACATGGATTAATTTAGGGCGATGAAGGCGGATAATAATAATAATTAGTGGTAAACTACAAATTCCACCAGTTAAAGTAACAATTGGATCAAGATTAATTAATCCAAGAATTATAAATAGTGATGAATATAGTAAAAAAAAGACTGGTAAAACTGATTTAAGCATCGCAAAATAAATTCTCCAAGGCTTACTTTTTCTTCCGAATTGGATATCGGCAGGAGGTTTTATTAAATTATTTGGAGATGGAATTCTGAATTTTCTTTTAGAAGAGTCCATGACAATCTTATCTTTGGACATTAAATCAATTCCATGGGCCACTCAGATCGCCCATCACTCTTGACACCTAATGCATCTGGCGCGGTTTTTCATCACAGTGGCGACCATCCGACATAGCATTGACATATTGGATTTGGCATTTCAAAGAATAGCCCCACAGGAGCCACAATATAATTCATTACGTTTGTTATCTCTTTGCATGGTCCATAAATTACATGCTGGACAGGGGGGCAATCCATTCTCACTTGCCTTTACTGATGATCCTCTAAAAATTCGTTTCTTGGTAATTCTAAACCATCCCCTTTTTGGCATTCGAACTTTTGGCATGGCATCACTAATTCTAACGAAAAGATACATCATTGAATAAAATTCCGTAGCCTATATTGACTAGATATCAATACGAAACATATGGAATGTGCGGTAATAGGAGCCGGAGTATCTGGATTGACTTGTGCATTAAGGCTGTTAGAAAATGGGCATATAGTAACAATCTACTCTAACAAGTTTAGCCCAAACACAGTTTCAGATGTTGCTGCTGCTATTTGGTATCCATTTTTATCATATCCAATAAAAAAAACCAATAAATGGAGTTTAGAAACCTACTCGGAATTATTTAAAATATCATTAAATTCTCCAGAATCTGGAGTTACAATAAGAAAAGGTAGAGAATTTCTAAGAGATAAAATTTCACCCCCTGATTGGACAAAAGGGATTGATGGATTCAGGATATTAGAAAATAATGAATTAGTTAATGATTATATTTTTGGATGGGAATTTGAAGCCCCAGTAATACAAATGAATCTATATATGCCATGGATAAATGATAAACTTATAAAAATGGGATGTAGATTCAATGAAGTTGATGTAGAATATTTTTCAGAAATTGAGGAAAATATCATCATCAATTGTGTAGGACTTGGAGCAAGAGAGTTGTGTAATGACCTAGAAGTTAAGCCAATAAGGGGCCAAGTAATATATATTCAACAGGACCCAGGAATTGGACGTTTTGATCAACAACCCGAGACTCTAACGTACACCATACCAAGAGATGATGTCACAGTATTGGGAGGAACTGCGCAAGTCAATGACTGGTCGATGAAAATTAGAGATGAAGATACCGAAGATATTTTAATTAAATGCGAATCACTATGGCCTGAATTAGATAGAAATAATATCATTGGGTTTTCAGTTGGTTTACGGCCTGCCCGGCATGAAGTTAGACTTGAAAAGGAATATTTTTTTGATAAGTTAATTATCCATAATTATGGCCATGGGGGCTCAGGAGTTACCTTATCTTGGGGGTGTGCAGACGAAGTAATGAAAATATTAGAAAGGAATTAGTATGCTGATTTAGTTGTCTTTACAATTACTGATGCTATTTTGTATGGATCTCCATTTGAAGATGGCCGCCTGTCCTCGAGTCTCCCTTTCCAACCATCTTCGACTGTGCCAATTGGGATTCTAATTGATGCCCCTCTATCTGAAACGCCATATGAAAACTCATGTATTGATTGGGTTTCATGTAGGCCGGTCAATCTTAATTCATTATGAGCGCCATAAACATCCATATGTCTCTTAATATTTTTACCAAATGCCTCGCACACTTTATCAAACACTTCTTTACTTCCACTAGTTCTTAGATTAGTATCTGAAAAATTAGCATGCATACCTGAACCGTTCCAATCACCTTTTACTGGCTTAGGATGATATTCAATATAGTAATTGTATTTTTCAGTCAGCCTATCTAATAAATATCTAGCTATCCATAACTCATCTCCTGCTTTCTTTGCCCCTTTTGCAAAGAGTTGAAATTCCCACTGCCCGCAGGCAACTTCTTGATTAATTCCTTCAAAATTTATACCAGCATCTATGCAAAGATCCGCATGTTCTTCCACAAAATCTCTACCATGTGTATTTTTTCCCCCTACTGAGCAATAATAGAGACCTTGAGGGCCAGGGTAACCGCCTAATGGGAATCCTAATGGCAATTGAGTATTCACATCCATTATGAAATATTCTTGTTCAAATCCAAACCAAAAATCTTCATCATCATCATCAATTGTCGCCCTAGCATTAGAAGAATGAGGAGTAGAATTGGGATTCAATACCTCATTCATAACCAAAAATCCATTTAGCCTAATTGGATCAGGATAAATGGCGATTGGCTTCAATAAACAATCTGAAGATTTTCCTTTGGCCTGTTTTGTTGAACTGCCATCGAAACTCCAAATAGGACAATCTTCCAGTTTACCACTAAAATTATTCACAACCATAGTCTTACTCCGCATATTTTGAGTTGGTTTGTGACCATCTAACCATATATACTCAAGCTTCATCTTAGTTTCCATATTCCAACGCAAACTAGTAAGGTTTATTATTTGTTTGATTGAGATGTATTTATAAAAAAAACATAACTAAATTATATAAATATTATTAATTAATATACATATGATTACAAATATATGATTTATATGAACAAATGATATTAGAAAATATATTACTGCTAATTCACATGAACGTTCGATAAGTTTATCTTATATTTGCTCTCAGTAAAAAAAATGAAAAAAGGACTTGCAGGTACCTAGTAATGACCATTAAATTATATTTAATTTTAGTAACCTTTTCATTGCAAATGTGGTTAATATTATGAATAAAAATGGTGGACGTGCCGAGATTTGAACTCGGGGCCTCTTCCATGCCAAGGAAGCGCGCTTCCAAGCTGCGCCACACGCCCTGTATGACTGCGTCAGACGGTGCCCATTTAAGGAGAATGTAGTACGAGTTGTATGGAGTGGTGAGTACATGACCAATATACCCAAAAAACCTGAAATGCCTGAAGGCATGATTGAATCAATTAAATTATCACTAAAGAATGAAAAGGCACCTTTCTTAAATTACTTAGAATCACAAGTTAAACTAAAATGGGCCGATAAAGAAGAGTCTCGTTTGGGATATACTAAATTTGAAATTGATCATAATGAGATATTTAGAAGAAAGCGACTGAAAGTGAGTCCAGGGGCTATTAAAATAGTACTAAATTCAATTTTACATCGGGATCTAATGCTATACAAACATACTCTTGCTCATGAATTATTACATGCCGCCGGTTTAATCGAACACAATGAAAATCATAAAAAATTAGTAGATAAAATTGCACCCGCCCCTAAACTAAATGATTCGGCTGTCCTTAGAGAATTGAGGCAACAAATTCTTGATAAATTACCTGAACGACAATGGATTTGTGGAGATTGTGGACATACTTGGGAAAGAAGACGAGTAAGTACTCCGCTCAGGTGTCCGAAGTGTGCAAGATCTTTCAAAACGAAATAAATATGGTAACGGCCATGTGTTAGGTTCATGAAAGAGATACCGTCGCGAAAGGCTAAGGGCGATTAGTGTAGTCTGGATATCATGCCGGCCTTCTAAGCCGGCGACACGGGTTCGAATCCTGTATTGCCCACCATAAAAAAATCTTCTTTACACGAATCTATCATATAGGGGCAGTAGGTCGGCGGCCCGAATGAAGCGTGGTTCCCGTGCATGGAAGAAGCGGGGGCAGCAGCGTTGGAAATGGAGAAAGAAGAAACTCCGCCGACGAAAAGCATCAAGAAAACGTGCTAAGCAGTAATTATTTTGATTATTTTTGAAAAAGTGTAATCAAAATAATTACTTATTTACGCCATCTATTGATTAACAAAATGGAGTTTTAGAAGACATGAATTTCATTTTTAGTGAGATTATTGAATTTCTAAATAATAAACTTGTTAATAAATTTAAAATTAAGTTAGGTGCTAAAATTACACTTATAATCACGATAGCAATTATATTAATATCAAGTACAAGTAGCCTAATTTCAATATTTGTCGACGATAATATAGATTCAAAAATAGATGATTTTAGTTCTGAAAAAATAGAAATAATTTGGGAAGATAGTCAATTTATGCCTAGGCATGAAGAATGCATAGATGATTCAAATGGTCAAGATTTACCTGAATATGGGATTGGATACGAGCCGAGTATTTCCATCACAAGTAATGGAAATATGTTCATAACAGCCCACAAGGATCTAAGATGGGGCGGAGAAAGTAACCCATTTTTCCCAGTTTTAGGAGGAGAGCCCGGGCCTTGGTATGCATGTCAAAGTGGGCAACAGACTTCATGGGATTATTGGGCATCTTGGCTTTGGGCCTCTTTTGATAATGGCACAACTTGGGGCCATGGAGATGGTTTTGAACCCACCCCAGGGAACTCATTTACAGCAAATTATATTGCTGGGGGATCAGAATGCTTGGGAGATGAGGGAGACATTTCAGTAGATTCTGAAGATAATGTATACTACTTAGATACAACACTAGAAGATAACTGGTGGCACATATTATCATCCAATGGTACAGAATATGAGACTGTAACTTGTCAAAGGATGAATACAATGGCTGCGGATGATAGACCGTGGGTTGCAGCTCAAGGTGAAGGAATCATACATTATTTAGGCAATTCTGGAGTAAGCCCTTTGGAATGTACTGGAGATGTTGGCAGATATTGGTATTACCATTCTGAGGATGCGGGTTTGACATTTTCACAGTGTTATGCAGTTCCTGGTGGATGGAGTACGATAGCTAGCCAAAAGCACGGTCCATACGTATACATTGCTCAAGAAGATGCAGATACCGCATCAGGTAGCGTAATAATTAGAATTAGCGATGACTACGGAAGAGGTACAGGATTGACAGATGGAAGTTGGGCTGATCCAAAGGACGTTGGAGAACGTAAAGGAAATTGCCCCGAAGGGTATCCAGTGGTAAATACTAATGAAATTGGTACTGTAGCAGTTGTTTGGTCAGATTGCCCAAACGGTGGAACTGGAGCATGGGAAATGAAGCTTGCACTATCATATGACTATGGGCTAAATTGGACTACTTGGGACATAACTCATATGAATGGCATTCATATGTATCCATTCGTAAGTATAAGTGACGATAATACATTAGCGATAGCATTTTATGGAATTGATTTTGATGATGATCAGTTAGAAGGAGATTATGTCGAAGGAGAAAAATGGTATGCATATGCTGCAGCCATTAAAGAACCAAAAGAAGGGGATTTGTGGAATTTTAAAATTATCGATCCTGAACCTTTGCACATCGTAACATCATACGAAGAAATAGAGGGAGATACTCATGCATTACATGATTTTTTTGAAACTGTTATTTCCGAGGACGGTACATGGATGGGGATAGCATATCAAGTGAACATAGGAATTCATCCATTTGAAGAAAATGAGGAGCAAAGATACATCAAGTTTGTAAAGGGTAAATTATTAATATAGTATTTAGCCACCTGAAGATACAACAACTAATTGCAACCTTATATCAGATTCTATTAATGATGTATGAGGAACAATTGTACCATCATAAACAACAAGAACGGTGGAAGTTTGAATTTCTAATTTTCGTAAAACTTCATTAATAGTTATTGGTTTTTCAGATTCCACAAATAAGATATTACCCTCGCTTTCAATCTCGACCCTCATGCCCCTCGGAAACACTAGTCAGCCTTATTTCTAATCCAAGATTCGGCCATATATAGCCGAGATCGCATAGCCCGGTATTGCGATGGATTCGAAATCCATTGTCCATAGGACTCGAGGGTTCAAATCCCTCTCTCGGCGCCATCATAACTTCAAAATGGAATAAGATCTTCAGAATTTTTTAAGATAACAACTCTAGTTCCAGGGCCTATTCGTATTTGCGATCTGCCTGCAAATTCACCTGATTCTCCATTTAAAATTGCAATTTCATCCCCTCGTTCTATAGCAGCAGCAGAATTGGGAATAAATTGTTTAAAAGCGACAGCACCTCCAGAACCAGAATTATCAACAATAGTTATTGACCATCTACGAATTCCTTTTCCATCGGGAAATGCATCAATAGACCAAACTCTACCAACAATAGATGCCCTAGTTTCAACTTCAACTATTGCATCATTTGAAGATTTTTCAATAGTACTGACTTGAGAAAGATTGTCCAAATCTAGTACTAATTGACCCTTCCATAAAGAAGCTAAAGAATTATCAATTCTAACCCACGAACCTTCATTTATAGAGCGTGATACTTTCTTTGGACCTCCATTTCGATGTGTTTTTACCTTGGCACGATCATAACCATTTTGAAGAGTAAAAGATAAATCTATAGTTCCATTAGAACTTAATTCTGGACCATTTAAGTGTATGACTTCTCCTGAGACAGTAAACCTAGTTTTCAGATTCCCTAAAGGAGTTACAGGCCAAGCGTGGCCAAAACGTTCTATCCTATCCATCATCGGTAATTCAATTTCATAATCACTACCCTCACAGATTGCTCGAACATCGCACACCTTACATCTAGACAAAGGGTCTTGGTCGATCGAAGGATTTGCAGGATTGCCTCCTTTTTCAAATATATTCAAGGGCGTTGGATTAGTAGGACAATCTGAAATATCTGGATCATGAGCATGAATTAATTCATATAAGTCCTTTAATTCTATACTTAATAATTCCATCTCTTTTACATCAGGTACCGGGACTTTTTTTGAAGTTCCTGTACCCAGATACCAAATTTCTAATTCCGAAACTATATCTAGTCTGTCATGACTTTCCCACCATAGCCATGCATAAAGTCGAAGTTGTTCTAAGTAACCTGCAGATCTATCGCCTTTACCTACTGATGCTTTTAAATCTATGATATTGATTTTTCCTGACCATCGATAAACTAAATCATACTCTCCTTGAAACCATTCTTCTGGATGTGAACTAGTTTGTGAAAATGATTTGGCATCCGGATCGACAAACCAAGGTCTCGCAAATTCCCAAGCTTCAATCCAAGTCATTTGACCTTCGGTAATTGAAGGATTATCACACAGGCGATTTCTTGGGAATCCATCTGGAGATGGCCATAAACCGCGATTCTGAGTAATTCTCCAATTTTTAAAATTTTGACCACCATTTTTGACAATACATCTTTCTAGTTCATTAAAATGTAGTTTTAATCCAGATATGACCATATCTAATCCTTCTTGAGATTCAATATCAGACGAGTTTCCTTTCCTATTTGGATTATTTTTCCAATCATTGGTAGCCCTCTCCCAGCAATCATCAAAGTAATGAATTGCACGTTTTTTGGCCCAATTTTCGAATTCAAAGCGACTTTTTGGCCAATTAGATTCAGGTAGTATTTCCAATTTGGGACCTATCCATCCTTCTTGCTGATCTAAAGCGGGAGAACCGTCTTCGAGAATTGGAGAAGTCATATCGTAGTCAGAATCGGGGAGCAGATATAGAGGAGAATCTCTTAAAACCCTACAAATACATTCTTCAACAGCATTTCCCCTTATTATTTGAGGAGGAAGTGGCGATTTTAGACGCTCCCTCCAACCATAATACCATAATCGGGGACAATTCCTCCATGCAATAACCTGAGAAGCAGATAGACGCCTAAAGGGACTAACTGAGGAATTCTCTAAGTTGGCTTTTCTGACTGGCACTATTATCACTGTGTGTGTTTAACTCTATGAATGTGTTCAGTATATTTCTATTTAGGATATTCATTCAACCAGATGAGAGACATTTCAATTCTTTCATATGTTGGCAATACTTCTACAAGTGAAACTGGTGCATCTACCTCATCTGCGATTGATTCAGCCACCACCAGAGGTAATTCAATTCTTTGATTAACTTCATCCCAGAATAGAAATCTACTTGGCAGATTAGTTTCATTCATTATTTCTTGAATCCAAAATTCTTGTTCCTCAGGATTTGAATATATTGCTCCAAAAATTAGTGTACCATCTTCAGTAAGAGTCTCATGAGGTGCAATGGTTGCTTCGCCCCTTCTTAAAAATCGTCGCCTTAATTGTCCTGCATCTTTGTATACTGCAGTACAAAATTTTAAACTAAATCCAAATGGATCTCGGATTATTTTATCAATGGGGTCAGGTAAACCAATCTCTGCAGCATTTATTCTGTCCCTCATTGCGATAGCCAATTCAGCAGAGCCGTTTGCGCCAGCGGTTATCCCCGAGGATAAATTAAATCCACGTAATTCCATATTACCATGATTACCGACCGTAATTTCTAATTCATTTACATTCATAAATGAAATATCAAAATCTCTTAATTCATCTAATAAATTTAATAATTCTACTTCTTTGTCAGGTTCACAAGGCAATTCAACACCTGTTAAAATACCAGATTTATGGCAGGCGGTAATAGTATCTTTGTACTTTGAAGAATCTAACTTTAAAAAGTGAAATCTAATTTCATCAAGACCTGCATCTGCAAACTCAATCGCCCACTCTGGATTAAATGGAATGCTAGTATACATATGAAGATGAAAAGAAGGTCCAAATTCTTTTTTAAGACGCCTGATGCCTTCGAGTGTCCGCTTTCTAGCCATTAATGGATCTCCTCCTGTTATGCCTGCACCTGTGGCACGCATAGCATGAGCTTCTTCTATAACTTGATCAAAATTTTCACATTTTCTCTCATTTGCATACATCCAATCTATCTCTCTCCGGTTTTCTGAAAGTGGGCAGTAGTCACATTGCCAATGACAGTGCCCCGTAATAAATAATACCAATTTACTCCCCATTTGACACTGCAAACAACCTTCAGTATCAGTAATATCAGGTGCCTCATGTAATTCTGGAACTTGAGGGAGTCTAAGTTGGTGAATCATACTAATATCTCCGAATAAATGATTGCCTGATCTACAAGCCAACGGTGGAAGCCGTTATCATGAGATAGTTCTGGATGAAAGGTTAGTGCGATTCTATTGAATTTTCGTACACCGACAACATCTTTACCAAACGTTGCTATTATAGAATTGGGATCCTCAATAGATGAAAATTTAGGTGCCCTGATAAATATTCCGGGATAATTTCTCATTAAAAGATTAGAATATATTTCGGCTTGAAATGATTCATTCTGCCTGCCATATCCATTCCTGATGATAGATGAATCTATGAGAGAATTTTTACCATCACGCGGATCAGCCAAAAGTATAGCACCTGCGCAAGTTCCTAAAACTGGAAGATGTGGATTTTGCCTCATAAATTCCAATAATGATGGAATAAGGCCTGATTTTGAAGAATTTCCTGTCAGGCGCATAGTTGTAGATTCCCCTCCTGGAATTATTACAGCATCAATTTTTGAAGAAAATAAATCATTTGATGTCCTGAGTTCCTTGATTTCAATTTCCATACCTGACTCTTGTGAGGCTTTTTCCAAAGCCGCCATATGGACATTTCGAGCGCCTTGGAGCATAACAAGGCCAACACGTATCACAAGCCCCGGTCAAGCCAATATGAAATGAACCTCACCCCTATCAGATTATTTATCCGATGTAGTCAAAGACCTACTGCACGTCCAGCGGCTTATGGAGAATATTCAAAGAATACATAACTTTGGTGCAGGACCGGCCGTTTTACCAATAGAAGTAGTAGAAGAAGTGGCGGCTTCTCTGCCTAATATCTTAGGAAGTGGATTTGGCTTATTAGAAATATCCCATAGAAGTGATGTTTTTCAAGGAATAATGAATAATGCAATAAATAGTATAAGAAGAATTTTGAAGGTTCCAGATGAATATGAAGTATTATTTCTACAAGGAGGCGCTTCTTTACAATTTTATATGTCGGCTTTGAATATTTTGAAAGAAGGTGAAAAGGCTGATTATTTAATTACTGGTGGATGGTCCAAAAAGGCACTTAAAGAAGCAAAGAGAATAGGTGATGCTGAAATTATCTGGACAGATGAGGAGAATAATTTCAAAATGGTTCCAGATAATGGCGAATATGAGATC
>Ga0209090_10002612_pt1 | contig 11365 bp, 19 predicted proteins | sample ArcticOcean_MG_C_9_FD_187432 | JGI IMG/M metagenome (GOLD analysis project Ga0209090, IMG submission 187432) | Marine microbial communities from western Arctic Ocean - ArcticOcean_MG_CB2_152 (SPAdes) (version 2) | ecosystem: Environmental > Aquatic > Marine > Oceanic | place: Arctic Ocean... | reverse complement strand
ATTCTTCTGTTCTACTATAGCTGTAATGCATTGCAGGACGCACACCACGCCAGCTATCAACTATGCGCTTATATCTATCGTCGGTGGGCTGTATGTATTCACCTTCGCGGCACCAGTGATGGTGTACGTCAAGAACGAGTGCCAAGTCGTCTGCAAGTTCGAGGCTGTGTTCGATGCCCCACTTGTTTTCGTCATTCTCGATTGTGATAACGTTTCGCGCTTCTTGCGATAACCGCTTGAGGGAGGCCTTAATACCGGCTGGACCATTGCGGCCTGATATGTGTACGTTGCACTTAAAGTCTTGGAAGGATTTTCCGTAACCCATATAGCGGATGACATCGGTGTGATATTCAAATTCTTCTATGCTCCTATCTACAATGTCGGCGTTGTCGCTCGCAAGTACAGTAAATTGGCCTGGGTGCATCGATAGTCGGACATCGAGGGTCCTTGCAAGATCGCCGACTTTTGCGAAGTATGTTTCACAGTAGTTGCGAACATCCGCTTGCTGCCAATAATAAGCCCAGTCACGCTGAGTATATACAGGAAGTACGTCACTGCCAAGCCTAACCATTCGTAACTCATGCGGTAAACCTCCTACATATTCAATCAAGTTATAGTACGCTTGTATATTGTGTACCATAATGTCCCACAGTCGTTGCTCTGCAACTTCAGTAGTCTGACGGTTAAGCCACTGTACTGTTGTACTGCGAGTATTTAGTGGACGCTGAATCTCTTCAAGAACTTTTTTCTTTTGCGTTTGATCTGGATGCATGTACTTGCATGCAAAGCCTATACGTTCTAACATATTCTATAACTTCCGTCTAGTTCGTGTGTGCCTGAATTATGAATTGCCCATGCTATACAGTTGTACCATGCATAGTTTGGATTCTGCCTTAGTTGCTTGTACCATTGTTTAAATAGTATAACACGTTTCTTAATACGTGTCAACATTTAATACTGTACTCCGTTTATAATATCATCTAATGCTTTTATTGTTACGACATGATGTAGATTCTCGCCATATGTTTCGCAGTAATCTTTGCCTGCTTTGTCGGCAAGTGCTTTACTACTATATACTCCACGAAATTCTTGCTGATATGTATCTGTTGCGATACGATTTTTGTTGTAGGTGTGTACAATGTAAATGTTAGTGGTTGTGTTCATTTCCAATTTTCCTTTACCCATGGGTCGTCGCAGTTGTGCGGATTGGGATCTCCGTGGAATACTGCAATACAGCATTCTGTTGGTGGTGTAATATGTTCTACTGTTCTTAGCACCCGATTGCCTCTAGTGCCGCCAGGCTTAAAGTCCTTAGACTGCCTAATCTCCCATTTCCAACTCTGTATCCAACTGTCTGGATACAGTGCTGCCGGGTTACTTGAACTAGTTACATAATACAACCAATCTTGATCTCCGTGATATTTACGTTCTATTTCTTTATTATTGTCCTTAAATAATTTCCAAACATTAGTTAGTTGCCCGGTGTTAAACCGAACTACGCTACTGTTATACCTTTTCCAAGCAGGACGTTGTTTGCGTGTAAAGTCTCGAATAGTACACCAACTGTTAGGTTCATAAGAAAATAAGTGATCTATATTACTTGCAATAACTATATCAAGATCTAAGTAAAGTATAGTGCCATTAAGACCAAGTTCATTAGAATATATATACGGCTTGCACCACCAACCTTGTAAATTATTAGGCAGTGGCACAACTAGTATATTAGGATCTAAATTAGTTGGATCTTCAGTAAGACACACAAATGTATAGTCAACTGTACAATGCCGCTTTGTCATATTGTATAATTTGTTTACATACTCAGCATTGTATTTTGTGCCATGTTTCAGACACAAAATATAATTAGTATCTACACTTTTCTGCGGCACACTTCGAACAACTTCAACACTTTTCTGCGCCTGTTCTAAGGCTTTGCGTGTTTTGCGTTGCTCTTTTGTTTCACCTGCAACATATTTTTTGACCAAGTTATGCCTCGTATATCGCTGAGTTAGAACCATGCTCTGCACATTCTGCACGTACACAATAGCAACGGTTATTACTTTTTTCACGTATTAGTTTGTCTGCAAAGTTAAACGCATGTTCTGCAAACTTCTCTGCACCAACTCCGTCCATTACTACAATCTCTGCTAACCCTAGTTCTTGTAGTTCCATAAACTTGTGCATGAACGGATCATCTTTGTCAATTGCTGTCTTGTGATCAAAGTTATCTTCTAGCCAAGCCTTCAAAGGTTTAAGTCCTCCAAAGTCTACAGCCCAGTTTTTGTTGTCTAGTTCTGTGCATCCGAATGTAAATGTAAATGCTAAACTGTATCCGTGTAGCAAATGACAGTGTGAATGATCTGCGTTAGGCTGTCTAAATACCGCTGATAGTCCGATGTTGTGTCCGTAATGCTTGGTTGAATAATATGCCATTGTAATCTCCTGTAGTTAACATACGAGCGGCAGAGTTAGAAGGGTTGACGCTAAGTCCTTACGTATATTATACTATAAATTACTTATCGTGTCAAGCGAAACATTAGGATATTTCCAAGCTTTCGGCAATTTAAAATTATCATTGTGTACAACAAAGTTTATCTTTGTGTAACACGAAAACACCATCCCTATTTGATGTACCCAATATCTAGGATCTACTGCCCGTTTGTCCGAACTGTCGTAGTTGCTTGTATCTTTGTATACGTTGTTAACTGTGGTACTAGTACTATGCAAGTCAAACCCTACTAGATGTACTGTACGGTCATTACACAGCTTTGCAGCTAGTAGTACAGCGTATGGTCCGCTGCCCCATTGAAAGGGCTCGTCCCATCGTTCTGACCCAGTGTAAGGTAGCTTAGGCACTGTACGAACTCGCACAGCATTAAACTGGGATAGCCAATCTTGCCTTGTGTAAATGTAACTGTGTTGATTAGCATCGTTAGTTAATACTTCTTGGACCATTCTACGGTCTACACATATTAAATGGTCCATTGTATAATCTCGATAGATAGCATTACATCCTACTTTAGTGCCTTCTAGTTTATCAATGTTTACAGAGGTGCGACTTTCACCATTACCAAATACATACATACAAGTATTTACTCTATAATAAGTGAGATGTTATCAAACAGTTGGACTTTAGTTTTTTTGAAAAGTAAGTACACACAATCAAACTCACTGTATAGGGTTACTCTATATACGCCTGGCTGCATATTGTCTGGCTTAGGTACTCCCCACTGATGGTCAACTATGCCTGTGTCCGAGCCAAGATAGTCATCTGATCTTATATATACTTTTCTAGCAAAGTCTAATGGAAATCTTTCGCCAGTAGCGTCATCATATGCATCCGAGTGTACTTTTGTTAGTGTACATTCGTGACGTCGACTGCCTTCTAGAATAAAATTAATCTGCCCACTAGTAACTGGATTGTTTGTTACTGCAATGCCTGCATTGTTAAACACAAATGCATTATTAAAGCTTACAAATGATACACCTAGGACAATAAGTGTTGCCATACTTAATCCACTGATTACGTTAGTTGCTGCTTTTATTAAACCGTATGTTTTATTGTTCATCCTTTAACTCCGCCAATTCCTTTTTAACTACAATAACTTCATCATTGACTTCGTATAATCCTTTACTAGCCCTATTTAACACAGTAATTAAATATTTAATAGTAAAGATTGCCCACCACCACCAACTAACTGCTGTAACAGCAAACCCTGCTAGTCCTATGTAAAATGCGTATTCAAGTTTTACTATATCAAACAATACTAGTATTAAAGATGTTGCCAAGAAAAGCGTAGGGGTTAAACGTGCGAATAGATCCCAACGTTCAACTTGTTTTGCAATTTTCTTGTTTTTTTCTATATCTATTACAGGCTTCAATTGCTAATCTGCCCGAATGTTTTCCACTCGCCAGGTGTTCCTTCTCTAATGCATATCCAGCCTACGTGGCCGGTTGGTCTTGGTACACTATTCCAAACTATATCACCTATTGCGTACGATCCGTCTGTTGGCATAGTATCTCCATTTTCAAATTTCTTTCCCTGTACACGTATTGGCCCAGCAGTAGTAATGTCAACATCACCTGCAAAGTTTTTAACGCCTACTCCAATCTTGCCATTAAACACTGCTTTAGATGAAAAGATAACATCTCCGCCAGGCTCAATGCTAATACGTTTTGTATCATCAGTAATAATATCTAAACCGCTAGTTGTCCATGTTCCGACTTTAAATCTATAATCGTCAGTTGCATCGATCATAAATTCGTGATCCAAACTAGCAATACTAAATGTACCGTTTGGCTCACTAATGCCTAGTCCTAACCGCATAGTATCTGGGTCGTAATATACATGCTCGTCAATAGTTAATTCGCCAGCTACTCTTAATGATGTAAGTGTGCCTACATTTTGTAGATTACTATTAACAATACTTTGGCCTAATGTTTCTGCACTTAGTACAGCTAGCTTATTAATACTATAGACTTTTTCTCTAGCAATATCAAACGACTCGCTACTAAACAATCTTTCAGGACTGCCTTGCATAGTTAATTGCCGTGTATTACCGTTGCCTGTCCAAATTAGCCCCTTACCAAAAATGTTTCCACCTTCAGCAGTAAACTCTAACGGACTTGTTCTTTCGTTGCGTACATCTGCACTAATTTCATCTACGTGTAGTCTAGTAGCAGTAATTTCACCTTGTACTGTTAAGTTACCTTGCACAGTAAGTGGATTAGCAATACTACTAACACGCAGTACAGTTATAGTTACACCGTCGTCTGCAACGAGCAATGTAGGTGAAGTAGCTGTATCAGTGATACCAGTACTTTTAAAGTTAGTAATTAGGCCGCCGTTTATCTTATTACCTGATAGTTGCCTATCTAGTATTTGAGGAGCCGCGGCAGGCTGTTTAGAGATAGCTTCCACTGCCGCGCTAACAGCAGCAAAGCCTTCTCTCATTTCTGTCAATTTATTTTCCATGTTGCTCATATGATTAATCCCTGCTTCTAACAGTATTTATCACATTGCTAGGATACTTTCAAAAGCACTGTGTCTAGATTAATACGTCCGTTCATTTTAGTGTCTGTAGTAGCTATGTCATCTATAAACGTTCGTAATTTAACTTTGCCGGCTGCTTTAAAATCTTTAAGTTGATCTATTGGCTTACGCAATGTCTTCTGTACACTTGCAGTTTCATCGTAACCGATAATAGTTGTACCTTTGACACTAAGACCGCTTCCTGCTCTACCCATACCTTTTGGATCGATATTCTTAGCAATGTATTTGCCTAGCTTACGTGTCTTAATATTAAATGTCCAAAGCTCACTTGCGCCAATAATTTGATCTGGTTGCACACTAGCAAGTTTAAACTTGTCGTCTATCTTCAGGAACTTCAATTTAGCAACTAGCTTGTCAGCACTCTTAGGCTTAGCCTTACGTGGAGCACGAGTTGCTTTAGCACTGTCAAAACAAATGCAAGTGCATTAAGTAATTCTTCAATAGCAGTTACAAATATTTTGATGTCTGCTTTCTTAAGATGTGCATACCCTTCTTTAAGTTGATCCCACATGTCAACGTCATGCTCACTCATCTTAGCTAGCTGGCCTTTTGTTGGCATGCGCTCTAGGTCTTTAAAGTCAGCAATCTCATTTTCAAAAAAGCTCTTAATTTTACGAGCGTGTGCTTGTGTAACACCTGTCCGTTGGAAGTGGCCTTTAAAATCAAATCCTTTAGGATCAAACTTCTTACGATCTGTAAACCAAACATCTAACCATTCGTCAATTGCTTCACTTTGCATTAATGCTTGGTCGCGTATGCGTTCTTGTATAGTAGGAACATGTATTTTACGTGTATCTGCTTCTTCAAGACTTTTAGCTTCTACTACCTTTGCACCTTCGCGAATACTAATAGCAACTTGTTTATTAATAAAGTCGCTTGAAGGAGTAACAGTGTCACCCGAACAGCCAGGCATCTTTGCCCAATGTGCATCGTGCTTAGGATTATTATCTGGCATACCGTTTAGCATCATTCTTGCATAGATACCAGCAGTAACACTCAAATAAGTATTAGGAGATGCTTTTGCACTAGTAATGTCCTCTGCGCTATACTCGCCAATTTCTTCCATCCATTTAAAAATACTAGGATACAAGTCTGCAGGCTTATAGTTTTGATAGTAAAACATACTAGTATTTCTACGGAATGTGTGATACTCTTCACCTGCCCAATCTAAGCAACCATCCCACGACGGTTCACTAATCTTTGCGCCACGCTTAACGTGTACTGCTGCTCGTGCTTTCTTCTTTGGAATTTTAATGCCCGATATTGCCATGTGCCTTCTCCTATCTACTGTTTTATGTTACTACTATATAGCCAAGTGACAAGTTTGTCAACCATGATATTTGAGTAAGTAGTATGTTTCGTACTTAGGTTCTAGTTCAAAGCATACTAAATGTCTAGTTTTATATTCAGCAGCGTCAAATGTCTCGTCTAATACTTTTACGCTTGTTGCACGATCTGCTAGATACCTAAACCATTCCATAGTTTTGTATGCGTTGTCTAATGTGTCGTTTAGCTGTGACCTATTAGCATGGTCATAATCATAACCACCTCCGCCATCTGTGTCGAACGGAACTTTAATCATAATAACTATCTACTAGGTTTAGCATGGCTTTATATTTTTGATAAGCCAACCCTACAGCTGGATTTTCGTGACGTATGCGAGATTCTCGTTCGTGCTGTTTTACAATACAAATACGTTCGCGGTCTATGCCATATGTTTCCGTCTGCATCTGGCGTAACCACTCATCGTGTTCCATTAAAGCACGGAACCGGTCCTCTGGCAATCGTACTTCTACACACTTAATCTCTTTATAAGACACATGTTCTTCGCTGTCATATTTAGATAATTCAAGTGACATGCGATTGGGTCTACAATGCCTACTGGTCGATTCACGAACTTCTGCCTCGTAGTTCTTACAGAATTTTTTCAGTTTTTCGGTCATTGAATAACCGTCTTTTGTTTTGGTGTAGTATAAAGATTATCGCCAAGGTCACGGATCATATCTACAAGCATTTGAGGATCGTCTTTAGAAATTTCTATTAGAGCTTCGTGTGTAATATCGTCTGTAGTAGTAAAACTCCATATCTCCGGAAACCGTTGTGGATTAGCTTTAGCTCGCAATAATAAATGATAAAAGTTAACAGGTGCTCTTAGTTCCGTCTCCTCACCTTTGATAATGTGTAGTAATTTTGCACGTTCATAAGAAGTTATATCTACAATACACTCAAATCCTAGCGTGTCCCACATAGTAATAAACAAATTGTGTTTAGGTTTCATTACCAAGGATCCTTTGCATAAGCATCAGGTTGAATAAAATCACTATACTTTATAAGAAAGAAGGTACGTTTCTTTTCACTGTAAAAGTCTAGCATTACACAGTTTTTACGATATCCACCAAAATCAGCCATAACTTGTGTGTCCCAATCTTTATATATACGATTAGTAAATCCTAACTTTTCCTTCATACGACTTCGAATTATCATTACACTAGGAGGATTATCTTGTTTAAGTTGTTCACGTAGCCTACCCCATTGTGTGTGACTTAGCTCAATTGGCTTGCTCATATTAACTCCATTTTAGTATAAACATAGTATACTGCTTTTCACTAACAAAGTCAAGATATTTAAAGTGGACATGCTCTTCGTCACTCCACAGCGTTATATTGTATTTCTTTTTCCAGTTGTGTGCTAACACGTCGAAGTAATTATTAAGGTTTTGTTTAGCAAGGTGTTGTGCGCCACCTAACGATTGTACAAGCGCAACATGGCAGTTGTTAAACTGTACTTCACAATCGGTGTATTCAACTGTAAAAGTCACTTTGAGTTCTTCAGTGTGTCAAATGTTTTATACTTTTCAAGTTGCGCCTCATACGCATCTTTCAGTTCTTTTAGCTTAGGATACTTAGCTTCCATATCTACGTCACGCTTGATTAACATTAGTGCATCACGCATTTCGTCAAGTTCTGCTATAACATCTCTACCTTGTACTTCAAGAGTGCCATCACACTTGATCGCTGCTTTGAGCAGTGGATTGATCGCTGCTTTGGCAGAAACATCATCAGTCCATATATTACTGTGACTTCCAGTTATACTTGATGTAGTAACGTAGCCGGAATTAACAGTAGAAATAGTAGGTGCAGGTCCTGTATAACTTGCAATCGCCGATGTGCTGCATTCACTTAAATCAATTGTAATAGTATCACTACTCATTGCTTTTTACTTCCTGATATTACATCAATAATATCTTGTTGTTCTTGTTTAAATTCTTGGTAACGAGAACGAACAATGTCTACAGTAAAGTCTATGGCCATTAACAGTGGCGCAATAAAGAACGCACCAGATTGTTCACCAAACATAGTTGCGGCAATGATGCCTACTGCGAAATATGCAATGTAACGTTTTGTAAACGATTCCATATTTGTGAAGTTCCATTTAAGGAAATAGTAAACTTTTTTCATTAGGTGTTATCTCCGTCAGTGTAGGTCAGTTTTGATTTATCAAAGACATCACTATCTTTCATTCCAATCAATTTTTTGAATCGTTTCCATACTGCTTTTAATTTATCCATTGCTAACTTCTCTGGTATACCATTTTAAACCGCACTCTGGTCCACAGAATATGTGTTGCCTTCCTGCTGTATAATACGGTGAGTTTAAATATGCTTTGCTACATTCACTGCACTTATTCATTATATCTTCTCTCCTGGCTCAAAGCCTCGGAATGTTTTAAATCGTGGAAAACGCAAGCTATATGTTCCGTCTTGATTCTGTGTAACAGCGTCAGCACGTACTTCTACAAGTTGCCCAATAACATCGCTACGAAGAGTCCAGAAGCTATCACGATTAGCATCACTAAACCCGCTGCCAACATTGACCTTGACCATTCTGCCATCGTCCAGTCCTTCACATACGACAGCGCCGAGTCGTCCTTCATTTCTTCCTGTTCCTTCTTCAACATCTACAACCTCCAATGTAACTTCGATAAATGGCTTTGCTTTTAACCAAGCATGACTGCGCTTACACGTATAGGGTGCGTCAACGTCTTTAATCATTACGCCTTCATAGCCGCCGTCTACAGCCGCCTTATTAAGCTCTACAAAGCGTTCTTCGCCTTCTGTAGTACTAAGGTCAACATCTTCCCATGCACACGCTTGTACGTGCGCTAAGAGGTCTTCATTCTCCATCACCCAATACTTAACGTAGTTACTACGATTAGTTTGTGTTTTGTCCCATGTACCTTCTAGGAAGCTGTCTAATGGAATAAAGTCAAACAAGTGTAGTACTGCGTCTGTTGCTTTCTTGCCATCCTTGCGTTGCAGTTGCTTCATAAGGTCTTGGAAGTCTGCGCTCATTACTTCGCCATCTAGTACACAGTCATATGGTGCAGGCTTTGCTGCCAGTACTGCTTCAATCTCTGCAACAATGTGTGGAAAGTTATGAAACTGTCTACCGTTACGACTAAACAGTTCTACCTTGCCTGAGCGACATATAGCTAGTACACGCACACCATCAAGTTTAACTTCAATCTGTTTCATGCCAGTCATCTTCTTTGGATGATTAGCACCATCGTGTGCAAGCTGACACCCAAAGATCGGAACTGCATATTGTGGAAACTCTTTGGCTACTTTGTTAACAGTCTTTTCGCTCATGCCACATCGCAAGTCTTTGATTAAAATGCGTCTGTAAAACATGTTCCACTGTTCAGTAGTAGCAATACTCATTGCAAGTTCAATTGCATCGCGAGCCGCATGTCCTGTAAGCTCACGGTTGCGTAGCTGTTCTGCTAGTACTTTAAATGTGTTCCAGTCTAGGCCTTGTCCTGTAAGTACGTCTGACCGCTCCGGAACTTTCTTAACACCAAATGTTACAAGTGGATCAAGTGCCATTGTAATACCTTCGAAGAACTCATCAAGGCCTTCTTGCATTGCTTCTAATAGAATTGCTTGCTTAGCCAGCTTACTATTATCAGCTTCTAAATGTTTAATAATTTCTTGTGGTTGCATTCTCATATAATCACCTGCTGTTGTAAATTTCATATCAGTCATTACGCAACCGCCTTAACAGCGGCTGCATAAATTGGTTCATCTTTGACTTTGTCCAACACTTCAAGTAGTGCAACCATTTCTTTACGGTATACAATATTGAAGCTAGGATCATTGTCGCCAATGTCACTTGCGTTGTCTATAATGTCAGCACACTTAACAAACTGAGCAGCCCAAGTTGCATCTGCACTGTGCTGCCTATCCATTGCTTTACGTACTGCGCGATTGCCGTCTTCTGGCTTACTAACATCAGTAAGACCGTCGACAATAACTGCAACTACGCTACCAAACATATCAAGAATATCTTCAATAGATACACCAGTGTCTTCAACAACATCGTGCAAGTAAGCGGCTGCAATCATCTCGTCAGTACCGCCAAACTTTGCAACAGTTGTTGCAACACGAGCAGGGTGTACAATGTACGGCTCGTCTGTGTACTTGCGCCTCTGGCTAACGGCAGCGTGAGCCGCAGATGCGTATGTGAATGCTGTCTGTGCGAGTGAGTCCATTGCCCTATACCTTCTTTTTAGCTGGCTTTGTAAAGCCGTCTTGTGGCCTTGCGCCAGCAGCCATGCTACTCTTGTAGCCAGTAAGTATACGTCCTAAACGGAATGTATCAATACCGCGTTGTGCTTCGATAGCTTCTTTAACAGCAGTCAACTCTTTATCTTTAGTTTCACTGTTACTACGTTGTAGTCCCTTGGTCACAATTTCGTACATTTCGTACATTTGGAGACCTTTTAGTGCTTTAACTAGATCACGTGCTTCTAGTTTATAGTCTCTGGAATCTACCTTCTCTTCGTACTTAAAGTTCCTACTCATAACGTCTGCCCTGTAGTTAAATTAACTTATACATATATTATAGCATCATTGCACTATATGTCAACCTAAATTATACCATTTTCTTTAAGATTGTTAATTGTTTGTTCGCTTACTTCAAGCTCTGTTCTTAATTTATACTTATTATAGCATCATTACGATAAGTGTCAACCAGGATTATGTCAACCTTTTAGTGCTAATTATTATAAATAATATCATGTACATTAGTACGATGGAGGGCAACTTGGAACATACACTCTAGTGTGGTCAAGTCCAGCAGAACTTTACCCAATTCATATAGCACCGACCCAAGCAGCGCAAGGTCATGGCTACGTAATTGAACCTCAGGTAGAATATCAAGAGCAAGATTATCTAATAGTGCAACCATCCGGAAAACCGTACGAGCTACACCAAAACTATGCAAGGAGATTATGGATATGTTAGCAGAACTCGC
>Ga0209090_10002609_pt1 | contig 11371 bp, 4 predicted proteins | sample ArcticOcean_MG_C_9_FD_187432 | JGI IMG/M metagenome (GOLD analysis project Ga0209090, IMG submission 187432) | Marine microbial communities from western Arctic Ocean - ArcticOcean_MG_CB2_152 (SPAdes) (version 2) | ecosystem: Environmental > Aquatic > Marine > Oceanic | place: Arctic Ocean... | reverse complement strand
ATCATATGAATCTACTGCATAAACAGTTTTTGGTATGTTTGTATTGTATCGTGTTGCGTGGTCATTAAAACCATCGTTAAATTTTCCATTAAGTGTATGTGATTGTGCACCCATTAAAGCAGTTTGACCACCTGTCCCTTGTGGATTTAGTGAACCAACTGTAATTACGGCACTTAGATCTTGATTGATTCCAATACTTAAGTAACCGGCCGTATCTACATTCATATTGTATGTTGGGGTAACTGACCATGTGAAATTTTGATATCTTGATGAGATTGATCCAAACTTAGAACCAGCTCCGGTAAAACTCATATCATAAGTTTCATTTGTAGATTCTACTGCATATGTATATCCACTTAATGTTGAATTCACCGCATCAATTTTATAATTACCTAAACTTACAATAGTTCCTGCTGAATTATTTATTGCATTTAATGATACATTTGCACCTTGTGTAATACCGGTTGCTCCTGCTAAATTATTTAAACTAAGTGTTATTCCCATTGTATATCTTTCCTATATATTATAAATATCAAGTAAATCCTTAATCCACGTATCCTTATCTGTAAAATTAGTTTTCATGAATTCTTTTAAAGATAAAAACCATTTATTTTTTTCTTCATAAGAAGTGTTGATTAACTGAGTATAAATATCATTAAATTCTTTTTTAGATGAAGCTCTGTATGGATATTCGAAATTCTTACACCATGTTGAGTGTAAAATTGGCAATTTACCATAATCCACTGCTTCAAATATTGAATATCCAAATGGCTCATATGTAAAACATGAATGTGATATTCCCCAATCCATATTATAAAATGTATTTGCAAATTCAGGTATATAATGATATATTTTCATTTTAGATGTATCCATTTTCATTCCTTTTTTCCAAACCACTTTAAAATGATTAGAATTAGTAAATAGTATAGATGACAATCCATCCAAATATCTTGGATTTTTTCTACCTTCACTTCTTGCTGTAAAACCTAGTGTATTTGAATCACTTAATTGTAAGTTATGTTTAAATTCATAATAATTTGTAATATTTGTATTTTCTATTAGAATATCATATAAACCAACCCATATAGAATGTTTAGAAACATCATTTATACTCTGTTCCCATTTAGAATCCATATATGGATGTTGTATAAATGAATTATCTGTTCCAAATTGTGATTTTATTATATGGTCTACTGAATTATGTAATACATTTGAATGTATTTTATGTATATTTTCATCTATTACCTTCATTGGAGTATAATGTCCATGTAATATATTGATTCGTCTTGCACCATTACACAATTCTTCAAATTTATCAATATCATCCCCATGCCAATAAGCTTCTATTGGAAATTCGTAATCTTCATGTCCTTTTGGTTTGTTTCTATGTAAAAGAAGAATAGGTTTTACATCTAATTTGGGTGCAATTAATTCCATCCATAGATTTACCCATGTATCAGTACCAGCATTTACCCAAGGTCCACCACCCGTAGTATAATACACATCATATACCATAAATTATTTTTTTACAATTATTTTTCCTGCAAATGTAGTTGAAAATACAACAGTTACTCTGTTTACTGAGTTTGTTGTTACTGATTCTGCTTGTTCTTGTTGTGAAGTTGAAGTATTCCAACATTGTACTATTGGATATTGTTCATTTAAGTTGTGGTCTATTACATATGAAGATGCTCCACTAACTGTTTCTTTATGAGTAGTTAAATCTGTTATTTGTGAAGAACCACTTACGATTCCACTTGGAACACTTGTAAAATTACCATAATTTAGGTAATGTGTTCCATCTTCACCATCTAATAGATTTGAATCGGAAGAAACTCCTTGTACAACATGTCCACCTTTTGCAACTACTATCCTACCACTTTCGGTTGATGCAAATGTTACAGTTACTTGATTAGTATTCGTTGTTACAATTGAATTTGGTATAAAATAACCATCATCATCACCATATACTGTTACTATTACATTTTTAGTACCAAAGTTGTGAGTTACTACTTTAGAAGTTACATCAGTAAACGTATCTGTTACAGTTGCAACTTGGTCTACTGATAATCCTGTTAAATCACTACCATCTCCTTGGAAAGAACCACTAAATGAACCACTAACGGTCATTCCATCTATATTACTACCACTTAATACACTTTCTGCATTTAATTTTGCTTTTACTCGTGTATCTGTATAATAAAGGTTTGTATTTTCGGATAATTGTGAAGTATTAAATCCACTAAGTGATATTTGTGAAGAACCACTAACTGTTCCTGTTGGTAGGTTTTCTACAATATTGGAAGCTATAATTACTTCTGATTCAGAACCTAATTTACCTAATTTCCAATAATCGTTTGTTGAATCCCATAATAAAGAACCACTTACGGTTGAACTACCAGTTGCATCTTTAATAAGTAAACCACCAGTTGTTTGAGAACCACCATAGTTAAGTTCTAAGGTATTATCTCCTATATTAAGTGTAGTAGAGTCTATTGTTGTTGTAGTACCTTCTACGGATAGGTCACCTGATATTATTACATTGTTTGAAAAGGTTTTGTTACCTGCAATTGATTCGTTACCTGTGAGGTTAACATATCTTGAATCTAGTGAAGAAGTATAAAAATAATAAGATTGTTCTGTGGCAATTTCAAGTATAGTTGGTGAACCGTTATCTTTTTCAAAATAAATTTTACCATCGAATGTGTTAATTGCCAATTCACCTAATGCAATATTAGATGTTGTTGGTTTCCTACCTTCGACTGATGTTCTTTTTAACTTAACTAATTGTGCCATATATATGACTTATCTTTTATTTGTATTATACATTTATCCATTCGCAAACAATATAGTATCCTTATATAAGAATATATATATATTATTTACATTTCTAAAAATTTGGACCGTTAAGTTAACTTCTTATTTAAGAAAGCTTACTTTTCAATTCATCAATTTGTTTTTGTTGGTCTTTAACTGCTTCGATAAGTAAACCTGTTAGTTTAGCGTAATCTACACCTTTAAATCCATTATCTCTATCAATTACTAACTGAGGAAGAACTTTCTCAACATCTTGTGCAATTACACCAACATTTGGTAATGTTTGTTGTAATATATCAGCGTTTGAGTTCCAATCCCATGTTACACCTTTTAATGATTGTACTTTTTCAATTGGATTAGAAATAAGTTCTATATTATCTTTTAATCTTTCATCCGAAGATGCGTATGCTACAATATCTCCACCTACGTTCAATGCTCCAGCTATACCTACACCACCATCTACAATTAATGCTCCAGTAGTTTTAGTTGTTGATGCAACTGTTGAATCTATGTTAACTGCTGATGAAAATGATTTCGCTCCTCCAATTGTTTGTGTACCCGTTGTGTAAACTCCGTTGGTAACACTTCCTGCATTTCCTGAAACTGTGGTTTGTACAATATTACTTGTTTTAGCAGTATTGGCTACAACAGCCGTTGAAAGGTTAGCTACTGATGGTATTGCAATTGTTCCAGTAAATGTTGGAGATGCTTTTGGTGCTTTTAGTCCCAATGCAGTTGTAAGAGTAGAAGCATAAGAAGCATCATCATTAATTGCTGCTGCTAATTCATTAAGTGTATCTAATGTTCCAGGTGCTCCACCGATTAAATCAGTAAGTTCAGTTTGAACATATGCAGTTGTTGCAAGTTGAGTTGTGTTTGTGTTGGCTGCTGGTGTTGGTGCTACTGGTGTTCCTGTAAATGTAGGAGAAGTAAACATTGTTGCTTTACTCTCGTTTGTTGCGTTACCTAAACCTAAATCAGCTTTTGTTAATGTTCTTGTTGCAACACTTGCGTTTGCATCTGAAACGTGTCCATTTGTATCTGTTGTTATATTAATATCTAAATCAGATATTACAACGGCTCCTGTTAATGGGGTTGTATCGATATCTATATTATCACCTGCATAATTTGTTGGGTGAGAATAGTTATTTGCACTTGCTGCAATTCCATCTAATTTATTATGGTGAGTAGTACTCATCAACCCAGCAATAGTACCAGTAGCTTCACCAATAACAACATTATCACCATCTGATGAATTAATTGTTATTTGAGTAGTTGCTGTTGTTTTAGATAAGTTAGTAGATACGTTATGATTAATATCACTTGTTTTAGCAGTATTTGCTGTGATTGCCGATGCTTGACCAGAAGTAATTCCGGTTTTTGCAGTATTCGCAGTAATTGCAGATGCTTGACCAGATGTTATTCCTGTTTTAGCAGTATTCGCAGTAATTGCAGATGCTTGACCAGATGTTATTCCGGTTTTTGCAGTATTCGCAGTAATTGCAGATGCTTGTCCAGAAGTTATTCCTGTTTTAGCAGTATTCGCATCTATCTCATCAAATAATGATGGAGATAAAAGACCAGATACTGATGTTGTAGCAATTGGTATAATTGCATTAGTACCATCCGAAGATGTAATTGTTCTAGCACCACTTGTACCAGTAATACTTAAGTTTGTTGTTACGTTTGATACTTTAGCGTTGTTTGCAGTAATGTGTCCTGCTTGAGTAGAAGTAATTCCTGTTTTAGCAGTGTTTGTATCTATCTCATCAAATAAACCTGGTGATAAAAGACCAGATACACTTGTTGTTGCAATTGGTATAACTGCATTTGTTCCATCTGAGGAAGTTATTGTTCTAGCTCCACTTGTACCAGTAATACTTAAGTTTGTTGATACGTTATGATTAATATCACTTGTTTTAGCAGTATTCGTAGTAATTGCGGATGCTTGTCCACTTGATATAGTTGTTACTGAACTTGCTAAGTAATCAGATGAATCAAAAGATTTAACTTGTGATAAGTTAGTTACTTCTGAATCCATCAATGCTCCAGCTGCAGTTACGTTTGTAGTATCTGTTACATCTGCACTTTCTTCTATTGTTCCAAGTTTTGTACTTGCCGTACTGTTGTAACTGATTTTAGCAGTATTCGCAGTAATTGCAGATGCTTGTCCAGAAGTTATTCCTGTTTTAGCAGTATTCGCAGTAATTGCAGATGCTTGACCAGATGTTATTCCGGTTTTCGCAGTATTCGCAGTAATTGCAGATGCTTGTCCAGAAGTTATTCCGGTTTTAGCAGTATTCGCAGTAATTGCAGATGCTTGACCACCACTTATAGTTGTTACTGAACTTGCTAAGAAGTCTCCAGTATTTGAAACTGCGGCTGAACCTAAACCTAAGTTTGTTCTTGCAGTTCCAGCATTTGCTAAATCAGATAAGTTTGTTGATTTTGCTAATTTTGTTCCTACTGTTGTTGTTAATGCTACTACATCCGAATCACCATTTGCAATACTTGCAGAAATTTCTAATAATGTATCAAATGCAGCAGGTGCTCCTCCAATTAAATCTGTAAGTTCTCCTTGTACATAAGCAGTTGTTGCTATTTTAGTTGAACTATCATTTGAAGTTGGTGTAGTTGATATTGGTACTCCAGTAAATGTAGGAGAAGCTAAATTAGCTTTTAAGTTTAATGCAGTTTGACCAGCAGTTGAAACTGGCTTGAGAGCATCAGTAGTATTATCTACATTACCCAATCCAACATCACCTTTAACCAATGATACTGTTCCTGTTTTTCCTGCTACACTATCTACTACATTTACTTCAGCTCCTTCTGCTATCGTAGCTAATTTAGTACTTGCAGCACTATTATAACTAATTTTAGCAGTATTCGCAGTAATTGCCGATGCTTGACCAGAACTAATTCCTGTCTTAGCAGTATTTGCATCTATCTCATCGAATAAACCTGGTGATAAAAGACCAGATACTGATGTTGTAGCGATTGGTATAATTGCATTCGTACCATCTGAGGAAGCTATTGTTCTAGCTCCAGTCGTACCACTTATAGATAAGTTAGTTGATACGTTTGTATTTTTGGCAGTATTCGCAGTAATTGCTGATGCTTGACCAGAAGTAATTCCGGTTTTTGCAGTATTCGCAGTAATTGCAGAAGCTTGACCAGATGTTATTCCGGTTTTTGCAGTATTGGTTGTTATTGCTGATGCTTGACCAGAAGTAATTCCGGTTTTTGCTGTATTTACATCTATTTCATCAAATAACCCTGGAGATAATAAACCAGATACTGATGTTGTTGCTAAAGGTATAATTGCATCCGTACCATCCGAGGAAGCTATTGTTCTAGCTCCGGTTGTACCACTTATACTTAAGTTAGTTGTTACGTTATGGTTAATATCACTTACTTTAGCAGTATTTGCAGTAATTGCAGATGCTTGACCAGAAGTAATTCCGGTTTTTGCAGTATTGGCTGATATTGCCGATGCTTGTGCTCCACTTATAGTTGTTACCGAACTTGCTAAATAATCAGAAGTATCAAATGCTTTTACATCTACTAAGTTAGTTACTTCTGAATCCATTAATGCTCCAGCTGCAGTTACGTTTGCCGTATCTGTTACATCTGCACTTCCTTCTATTGTACCTAATTTAGTACTTGCTGTACTGTTATAACTAATTTTCGCAGTATTCGCAGTAATTGCAGATGCTTGTCCAGAAGTTATTCCGGTTTTAGCAGTATTCGCAGTAATTGCAGATGCTTGTGCTCCACTTATAGTTGTTGTATTTCCAGCGAGTGCCGTAGTACCACTTGTACCTAATTGTAAAGTAGTTACCGAACCACCTAGTGATATTGCCGAACTATCTATTGTTATACTTGAGTTTGATAATTTAGCGTTTGTTATTGAACCAGCTAAATCATCGTTAGTAATTGAACCAAGTGTAATTGCTTGACCACTTACCGATAAATAATCATGAGAATCGGTAACTAAAGTTACGTTAGTTGAATTATCAGTTCCAGCAACATCTACACCTAAGTTTGTTCTTGCAGTTCCAGCATTTGCTAAATCAGATAAGTTTGTTGATTTAGCTAATTTTGTTCCTACTGTTGTAGTTAACGCAACCACATCACTATCACCATTTGCAATACTTGCAGATATTTCTAATAATGTATCAAATGCAGCAGGTGCTCCACCTAATAAATCAGATACTTCTCTTTGTACATACGCAGTTGTTGCGATTTTAGTTGAATCATCGTTATCTGCTTGTGTTGGTGCAGTTGGATTACCAGTTAATGTTGGTGAAGCTAAATTAGCTTTTAAGTTTAATGCAGTTTGACCAGCAGTTGATACTGGTTTTAAAGCATCTGTTGTATTATCTACATTACCTAATCCAACCATTCCTTTTGTTATACCACCTACTGTTCCTGTGAATGTAGGAGAAGCAATATCAGATTTGGTATCAATTTCTGTTTGTTGTGCAGTTGATACTGGTTTACCAGCATCTGAAGTATTATCTACACTTCCTAATCCAACATCACCTTTAGTTGTTGATTGTGCTCTTAATGAAGCATATGTACCACTTTGTGAGAAAGCAGCAACATCAGAAATGTCTGATGAACCAATTGCTAAGAATGATTTTATATTTGCAGCTGAACCACTCGATACAGTATCAGCATCTAATTTTGTTTTTACTAATGAATCAGTATAACCAACTTTATTAGTATTCGTAGTAATTGCTGAAGCTTGTCCAGAAGTTATTCCTGTTTTAGCAGTATTCGTAGTAATTGCTGATGCTTGTCCAGAAGTTATTCCAGTTTTTGCAGTATTTGCAGTTATAGCCGATGCTTGTCCACCACTTATCGTAGTTATACTGGCTGCTAAATAATCAGAAGTATCAAATGCTTTTACATCTGCTAAGTTAGTTACTTCACTATCCATCAATGCACCTGCTGAAGTTACATTAGATGTATTAGTTGTTACTTTAGCAGTATTTGCAGTAATTGCTGATGCTTGTCCAGAAGTTATTCCAGTTTTTGCAGTATTTGTGGTAATTGCAGAAGCTTGTCCAGTAGTTATTCCTGTTTTTGCAGTATTTGCTGTGATTGCTGATGCTTGTCCACCGGTTATAGTTGTTGGTTGATTTTGAATTGAATCGTAATCAACTTGAGCAGAACCAGAAACTACACCACCAATTAGTTCAGCAGATAAAGTATCATCAGTTAAAATCATGTTAACTTCAGTAGTATCACTTACTGCTAAGTTTGTATCGGTTGATATATCAACGGTTGTTAAATAAGAACCAGTTGCCGCATTTAATGAAGTGTTTAAGAATGAACTAGCTATTGTTAATACACCACCAGCTGCTATTGTTGCATTTCCACTTATATTTCCAAATATAGAATCTTCTAAATTAGAAAAAGTTACTTTCTTTTCTGTTCCAGCATCACTTATAACTAAATTATCTCCTTGGGCAACCGTAGCTCCACCAAGAGCATTCAATGCATCAATGTTAATTGCAGATACTCCGGTTAATCCTGAACCATCTCCAAGAAAAGAACCAGTAAACGAACCACTAAGGTTTGATTCTGGTTTCACTGCTGTTGGGTTGTTACTTGAATCAATTTGTATCGTTTCCAATACTCCTGAATTTACTTGTAAGGTTACCTTGTTACCATCGGCATCTGCTGGAAATTGGATTGAACCTGATATTATGGGATTGTGTATAATCATTTTTTTCTAATCTCTGTATTATTATTTACTTGTTATAAATATATGTTTTTTATTTAAAATATATCCCCATCAACTGTTCCTATTACAGTTGCTGCAGCAGTTCCAGTTACATCACCACTTAAGGATACTTGAGCTGATTGACTAAATACTCCAAGAGCATTTACATTTGCTGTTACTTGACCACTTAATCCTGCAATGTTTTCAACATCCACCGAACCACTTACTATTTGTCCACCTCGTGCAACAACTACATAACCACTCTGTAACGTTGGGAATGTTGCTCTTACATTATCATCATCAATTATTTGTAATGTTGATGGTATCATTTGGAAATCGTTAGCATCATATACTTGTACGATTGCATTTGGAGTAGATAAATTATGTTCTACACTCCATGTATCAGCATTTGTAAAAGATTGTTTTACAGTTGCATTTTGTGATACTGTTATGTTTGTTAAAGCAGAACCATCACCTTGAAAAGCTGATGCTGAAATAATACCCACTACACTTAATGAACCACTTAACGTTCCTTCATGATCAAGTGTTACTATTTCTTTAATATTATCACCCTCACCCGCAGAACCACTTTTACGAAGGAATACTTTTCCATCATGAACGTTCATTCCCAATTCACCGATTGCTAAATCAGATGTTGTTGGTTTGTTACCCCCTGCTAGATTTCTTTTTAATTTAATTATTTGAGCCATTTATAATTTTCCCTATTGGTTATCTATTTTTCTTTTCAATTCTTCAACTTCGTTTGATAATTCTTTAATACCTTCAATTAATAATGAAACTAATTTATCATATTTAACTGCTTTGTATCCGTTTTCTCGTGTTTGAACCAATTCTGGAAGAACTTCCTCAATTTCTTGTGCTATTACCCCAATATCAGTACCTTTATAAATATCTTGCTTATCTTCATTCCAATCAAAAGAATACCCTCCAATTTTATTTATTTTTTCTAAGGGATTAGAAATTGGTTGAATGTTGTTTTTTAATTCTCTATCTGAAGATGAATATGCTACAATATCTCCACCCACATTCACTGCTCCTGCGATACCAACACCTCCAGCTACAATTAATGCTCCAGTAGCTTTAGTTGTTGATGAAGTTGTTTTATTTATATTAACTGCCTCATCAAATGATTTAGTTCCACCGAATGTTTGTGTTCCACTTAAGTGTGCAGTATCTGCATCTAAATATGCCGATGTGATAACCGTACCATTCCATACACCTGTTCCAATTGTTCCTAATGTATCTACATTTGCTGAACCTTGATAACCATCTTTTAATCCATCAGGTGTTACTGCTCTACTTGTATCAGTACCAGTTGTTGTTTCAACAGTTGTTGCTAATTCTACAATACCTTTTACGGTTACACTTGCATCTGGTTCATCACCTGTGTTAGTTCCACTTTGTCCATCTAAGTACGTAGCGTTAATTGCAGTACCTTGCCATGTTCCAGTTCCAATTGTACCAACTGTTACAATAGCATCATCACCACTATAAGTACTACCGGCAACGGCTGCTAATGTAGCATTGTATGCCTGTACATCCGTTCCAATTGCAACTCCTAAGTTTGTTCTTGCAGTTCCAGCATCTGCTAAATCAGATAAGTTTGTTGATTTAGCTAATTTTGTTCCAACTGTTGTTGTTAATGCAACTACATCAGAATCTCCATTTCCAATACTTGCGGATATTTCTAATAAAGTATCAAATGCTGCTCCAGCTCCACCGATTAAATCTGTAAGTTCTCCTTGTACATAAGCAGTTGTTGCTATTTTAGTTGAACTATCGTTTGATGAAGGTGTTGTTGATAATGGAGTACCTGTAAATGTAGGTGATGTAAACATCGTACTTTTACTTTCGTTTGTTACATTTCCTAAACCAACCATTGTAGCAGTTACACCACCTACTGTACCTGTAAAGGTTGGTGAGGCGATATTGGCTTTTAATCCGATTGCTGTTGCTTGTGCAGTTGATACTGGTTTACCGGCATCTGTTGTATTATCTACACTTCCTAAACCAACATCGGCTTTTGTTGTAGATTGTGCTCTTAATCCACTATAATTACCACTTTGTGAGAAAGCAGCAACATCAGAAATATCTGATGAACTAATTGATAAGAATGTTTTAACATCCGAATTAGAACCACTAACTACTACTTCTGCAGTTAATTTGGCTTTTACTAATGCATCAGTATATCCAACTTTATTTGTGTTTGTAGTAATTGCTGATGCTTGACCAGAAGTAATTCCGGTTTTTGCCGTATTCGTAGTAATTGCTGATGCTTGACCAGATGTAATTCCAACTTTACCTGTGTTTGTAGAGATTGCAGATGCTTGTCCTACTGATATGGTTGTTGGTTGATTTTGAATTGAATCATAATCTATTTGAGATGAACCACTAATTACTGTTTCTGCATCTAATTTTGTTTTTACTAATGCATCAGTATATCCAACTTTATTTGTGTTTGTAGTTATTGCCGATGCTTGACCGGAAGTAATTCCTGTTTTTGCAGTATTCGCAGTAATTGCTGATGCTTGACCAGAAGTAATTCCGGTTTTTGCAGTATTTGCTGTTATTGCCGATGCTTGTCCAGAACTAATTCCTGTTTTAGCAGTATTTGCAGTAATTGCAGAAGCCTGTCCACCGGTTATAGTTGTTGGTTGATTTTGAATTGAATTATAATCAACTTGAGCAGAACCAGATACTACACCTTCTCCAAGTTCATTATTATATCGTGAATCTAAATCACTATAAAGTTGAGATGAACCACTAACAGTACCAGTTGGTAAATGGTCAATTACTTGT
>Ga0209090_10002608_pt1 | contig 11371 bp, 4 predicted proteins | sample ArcticOcean_MG_C_9_FD_187432 | JGI IMG/M metagenome (GOLD analysis project Ga0209090, IMG submission 187432) | Marine microbial communities from western Arctic Ocean - ArcticOcean_MG_CB2_152 (SPAdes) (version 2) | ecosystem: Environmental > Aquatic > Marine > Oceanic | place: Arctic Ocean... | reverse complement strand
GCATTTCGCCACTTGCAACTGTATTTCCCCACCCCTGAGCCAGCGCTTCATGCATCCCGCTATTGTATCGGCGAACTTCGCCGGGTAGAATTGTGCGGCCTTAGCTACCGCTCCCAACGCTTGTTTGTGAGAATAATGAGTGTAGTAAACACGTTCTTTAATTATATTAGCTATTAGCGAGAGGTCGATAATTTATTATCGTGCCGGCGTAATTCCGACAAACATATATTTGTGAATATCTTCCACAGGGTTTCTCTTCTATGGGCTCACTCTAGCGTATATGCCTCTCATATTTGTCACTCCCCTGAGCCCGTGGCTGGGGAAGTTGTTTGCGCCGTCTTCGGCTCTCTATTCCAGATGCGGTTCTTTTCCGCTTCCTTTGACTGTTGTCCGGCTCGACGTCTAATCTTGTTCGCCTTGATGGCTACCCGCTCGCCGTCCGTCTTACCATGGTAGTGGGGCCGGAGGACTCCCCTTTCGCAAAGCTGGTTTAGCTTGGGACCGGGCAGTGATTTCGTGAGGACGTCGGCGATATTATCGTTACTTGGGATGTGTGCGTAAATGCAACTCCCGGAGGCGAATGCCTCTCTGCAAAGGTGATAAGCGATTCCCACGTGCTTCTTCTTGCACATGGAGTCGTACTGTGTGGAGTTAGTAAGTACGCTTTCATTATCGCCAAGGACTAAGGTTGGTTTATCGATCCTCCACCCCATGCTCCTGAGGATATACCGCAGGCCCATGACTTCTTGGACTGCGGCTTTCATGGCGATGAATTCGCTCTCATGCGTGGAGGCCGTGATGCTCAGCTGCCTCTTGGAGAATGCTTTTATCATCGTGCTCCCCAGATACACGAGTACGCCTGTTACGCTTCTTCTCCCCGAGACTTCGCTTGCATGATTCGCGTCGACGAACACGGTTAGAGCAGCAGCTTCGCTATGACCAACCGGGCCTGTTTCGTCCAAGCTCTCGACCGCATCGGGGTACGCTTCTCTCATCTCTGCCGCTTGGCTGATGAGTGGTTCTGGGAGGCTGTCGATCTTCTCCGCGCTGATCCCAATTGGGACATCGTCGTGCGCTTTGAGATAACCGAAAATTACCATTACGGCCTTCATGTGCCCGGCTTGCGGGGCTGATAGGAACTGCCCGAGGGTGCTCGTCGCATGGCAGACTTGGAATCTCCCCAGCTGGATTATCCAGATGAGGCACCCGATGTACTTTTGGTAAAGCCGAATATCGTCCGCGCCGAGTAAAATAGCGTCCTCGCCTTCCAATTCCCTCGGGGCAAAGTCCACTCCCATGGGTGAGTTGGCTGGTCTCAGCTGATTCCGCGTGCTCCCAGCAACGGCCTTGTTCCACTTGAGTAGGGACGCCTCGTGGCGTTCGGTTGGGAACTTTCTCTCGCGGTTCGCGATCCAGTTCTCCTTGGTTCCGAGTGATGCTAGGTGGTCTAGCCACTTGAGGTTGCTGGATTCCAGCCCCCTTACCACCTCCGTCACGTAGCTCCTGGATGACAGGAACATAACCCCGTTGACTGTACGGATGTCCATTCCCAGGAATCGGTCGGGGGGGCCTGCGATCTTGAAGCTGAAGTACTCTTTAAGCTCTTCGATGACTTTCTCTGGGTCTTTGCCGATGCAGAGCAAGTCGTCCACATAAAATCCGACGTAGTCGTAAAGGCCGCTCTCCTCGTTGTATCTCATCCATACGTCTCGATCCCCGCGGCTCGGTTTCCATCCCATGTCGTACATGGATTTTTCAACGTAGAGGTGGAATCGTCTCCCCGAAGTCCTGAGGCCGTACATGGCTTTAACGATGATGACCGTCTTGCCGCTGTCGGCTTCCCACTCCTTGCCCAAGGTTGTGTGGACGAGTTGGTCCGTGCGGGCATGGAGGTAGGCGTTGCTCAGGTCGCCAGACAGTATTTTCTGTCCGTCTTTCTGAGCTTGGATGAACAGAATCCTCACAGAGGTCATGCTCATGACGGTGGATGAGGTGGCTCCGAAGCTCTCAATGGTGTTTCCTCCTGCGACCCAGCGGGCCTTTAGGGTCATGTCAGGTTTGACATCGAATACCCAGAAGCATCTCACATTTTGTGATCCGCTGGGGGTTTGTTCGCCGTGGGCTAGCACCCGGAGGGCGGGTTCTTCATTCTTGCCGATCCCGGTGGTGTAGAATCTGTCCTTCTCCTTCTTCAGGGCTGCTCCCCACGTTCTCCCCCCGAGGAGTGTTTTGTACTTCTTCGGGTCGTCCTTGTAGCGCTTGTCGAATTCCAGAGCCTGGTCGATCCCCTTTGGTATGCAGATTCCGTATTTCCATTCGTTAGTGGAGAATCGGTATCTCGCTACCGGGATTGCTTCTTCTTCCGGCAGCTCGTTGGCTGGCGGGTCAGAGTGGTCCTTGATCCACTGCGTGGCCCAATTTCTTGCCCTCTTGTAGGTGCCGTCTTCGGTGTGGCTCATGATGTAGGTGGCCACTGCGTCGCCGAGCGGTGTGCCTCCGTCCTCTGCGGCTTGCGTAGCGATTCCATTCGCTTTCTCAAAGAGGGGAATGTATGAGTTCTCCCAGGGCTCACCTTTATCGTCGAATCCGGTCCAGCTGATCAACACGTCCATGTTCGAGGCTATCTTAGGGTCGTTTTTCTTCCCGCCTCCCCGGACTTTGTGGCTGACTATTTCGTCGATGTCGTAGACGGTGTCTGCGTCGTCGTCGTCAGGTTGTTCCTGGGCCTCTTGAAGGCCGCCGCTGTAGAGCCTTGCTCCTCGTGCTCCCCGCGCTGTCGAGCCTCTGCTGGGAAGTTCTTGCTCGGTTTCTGGAGTTTCGCTTTCCGGGTCGTAGTCGGCCAACGGTGTTGGTGACTGCACACTTTCCTCTCCGTCGGTCTGTTGTCCTCGGAGATCATTTGCCGTTGCGGTCTTGACCTTGTCCGCTTGTTTCTCCCTCGACTGATCTTCGTAGACGGAGACCGCGCTGGTGGCGATTACCTGCCCACACCATCCCCCCCTGTCGTCCATGTGGCGTACCAGGAAGCAGAATGCGTTGCCGATTGCTGGTGCCATGCCAATGTACCTGACTTTCGCGTAATCTTCTCGTTTATCACTTTTCGCCGTTTTCATCCAGAGAATTTGGCCGAAAAAATGGCGATTGAGGGCGCTGAGGTCAGGGGTGTTTCCATGGTGGCGGGACGTGGGGGTTCTGCCCTTGGTGGCGGTCAGATTGTGGATGTGGATAGCGTGGGTGAATAGGTCATGTTCCTCATCTGCTTGGACGGGAACGCCTTCCTCTCTGGCGATGAGCGATATTTTCGCGGCCAATAGGCGTATTTTTCCAATGGTGAATTCGGAAGGATTCTGATATTGGTGGCCTCTCTCCGAGATTTCGTGGTGGATATGGTAGGCTTTGCACGTAGCTGCAAACGCTCCCAACGTGAAGTATTTGGCTCCATCGGTTCGGATGGTGCTGGGAATTCCAGCGTCCTTCATGAAGTCGACGATGGCCGCAGCGAGGGTCTCACCTCGTAGGTTCATCAGTCCAACTCCTTTGGTGAGTCCCGTTTTGGGGTAGACCATGACCAGCATGTACTGAAGCTGCTGCCTTGTTGTGCCTTGGTACTGGATGGGGTCGCAGGACATTTCGGTGTCTACCCTCGTTGAGGTTAAGGCTGGGTATTTTGTCCAGCTCTGTGTTGGAAGTTTGGCTTCGCTCGCCCCGTAGAAGAGTGTGGTGAACTTCTTGGTGTTTTCCAGTGTTGCCCTGGAGGGGTTTCCGAACGCTCGGGGGTCCAGCTGGTGTTTGCCATTGGCTCCGCGCTCTCGGTCGTTTCCGCTTGGAGATTTCAGGGTGGGCAGGGTGCCCCCCTTGTAGCCTCCAATCACGATGGCTCGTTGTTTCGCTGGGGGTGTTAGGTCCAGGTCATTACAGTCGTCGTCGTTATCTTCCCCCTCTTCGTGGTCGTGGATGGTTTCGATATCTTTTCCATCGTCCTCCTCGAGCTTGTCCTTGTCGAACGCGGGTGGTTCGTCTTTGCCACCGAACGTCGCTTGGAATTCACGGTGTGATTCATGGTCAGCGTTCTGCCTGTCTTTCAGGGTTCTTCTTAGCCTGGAGGTGGTTGGTAGGGATTGTCGTTTTGGTTTCCTGGGAGGTTTTTGTTGATGTATCTTGCATGCTCGGGATTCGACCTTGTCAGCATTTTCCATCTCCGCTAGCTCTCTCTCGTTTTTCTTTCTCCTGGGGGACATTTTCTCCCTCATGGTTGTTGGATTGATTTCGTCCAGCGTTACTTGCTCTGCAGATTCAGTGTTGGAGTTAGTTTTCGAAGGTGAAAAAGATTTTATTCTATTTAAGAAAATTGTGTCCTTGTCGCGGTGTTTCTTGGGTTTAATGGAATTGATGTTGTGGATAGTGAAGCTTGCTTTGCCGGGCTGTTTGCCGTATTTTTTCATATGTTCTTTTCGACTGTATCCGGAATTCGTGAATTTGACAATTGTGAGATTTTTCATTTCGCTGTTGGTTGGCGGTCTCGTCGTAAGCCCAATGTCAGAATCGCTTGTTGTAGTGAAGGGAACTCTTTTCCCGTTCAAGCTGGCATTGTTGTGGTTGCTAATGACGATTCCCCCTAGGTCTCCATCCTTGTCGAATATTTCAACGTGGTGTCCAGCGTCGTTGATTTGAAATGGGTCGACTAAGTTGCACTCGTCGGGCCGTGTATCTCCCCTCCCTACTCCTACGTCCTCAAAGTAGCCAACAATTTGGCTTCCGTCTTCCAGTGTAAGGACAGTTGCGACGTTGCTCCTTTCGAAGGATGATTTTCCTTGTTCGTGTCCGACTCCGACTGTGTTGAAGAGCTTTCCTGTCCGGGTAATGGTTCTTACGGCTGATTTATGGAATACGGTAATTTGTGCTCCGGTGTCCACAATAACTTCCACCCCATTGGGGTGTTGTTTTGCGTACTCGATGTTCTCGCTTATTCGGCGTTGGGTGGCCTCCTTCAAGCTGGTTGTTGGTTTCGAGTAGCCGTTGTTGACGTTCGCCATTATGTCTGCTAACACCGTTGCGATCTCCTCGTTGTAGAATGCAGCCTTCTTTGCGGTGTTCCCCAGGCACTGTTTCTCGTGGCTTGAGTGGTCACATTGCAATCCTCTCGTTTTCAATTCGGCGTGTTCGAGGGTATTTTCGCTTCCCCCCCCGATGATGGCGATTTTCGTGGGTTTCCGGAAGGGGTTCTTTTTCATGCATTGGTCAAAGGAGGCGTAACCTTTGTTGGTGAGGGAATTGCTGTTGACCTTGTCCGGGGTGGTTCGTGAGTTTCCCCCGGGAATGGAATTGTAGAAGGTCCTCCACTCGCGGGTTTTCCAGAATGTCGAATACTTGGGCTGTTCCCACATTACGCATCCCCCCCCTTCAATGAATGGTTTGAGCGCCTTCAGGAGGGGCGTTATCTTATCGTTCATGAAGTATTTCCTCCGCGTTTGGAGTTTACTCAGTTGTTCCTTGCTTTTCGTGAATTGGAGTTGTGTTTGGCTGAAGAGTTTGCATGGTGGTGACAAGAATACTACCTTAGCGTTCCGTAGGAGAGTTGGCAGCTTCTCGCTGCACCATCTTTTATTAATGTGGGTACTTTCCTTTTGGCAGTCCCCAATTGAAATTACGTGCCATCCTCGTTTCCGTAGCGATTCGCTGAGTTTCGCTCCCTCCTCCTCGGACCCCTCGAAAAGTACGAGGGCTAGTGGCTTTTCTTGTGCGGGTGTTTTACTTTTCTTGACCGAGTTCACTTCCGGTGGCCCTGTTAGGGCCCATGCAGAGGTTGCTTTTGTTTTCGATTTGGAGTTGTTTTGAGCGATTTGCTCTTCGGCTAGTTCTTGTGAGTTCGTCTCCCTGGAGTCCTGGGGAACGGTGTTCATGCCGTTGCGTAGTTGGCCCGCCGGTCCACTGGGTTCTGGCTGTCCCTTTCGGGGAAAGGGAGTGCTTTCCCCGGTGGGAGGTTCTTCAGTGGCGCGTTTCCGCGACTCGGACTTGTTCTCGTGAACATCGGCTCGTCTCGGTGAGGCGTTGTCCTTGCCGTTGCGTAGTTGACCCGCCGGCCCACCGGATTCTGGCTGTTCGTTTCGGGGAAAGGAGGTTCCTTTCCCTGTGGAACGTTCTTCAGTGGCGCACTTCCGCGACTCGAACTTGCTCTTGTTAGCTACGGCCCGACTCGTAAAGTCGTTGTTCGTGCCGGTGGTCGTTGACCCACTGGTTGTTCCTTTCCCTGTGGAACGTTCTTCAGTGGCGCACTTCCGCGACTCGAACTTGCTCTTGTTAGCTACGGCCCGACTCGTAAAGTCGTTGTTCGTGCCGGTGGTCGTTGACCCACTGGTTGTCGGCTCCCCCCCACCATTCTTCCCTGTTCCTTCCCCCCCCACCTTCAGAGCTGTCGTTCCTTGCGCTCTCTGTGCTGGGGGAGAGGTGGTGTTGGGAAGTGGGGGGGGAGGTGCGTCGTTAGTGCTTGGTCGGTGTGTATTTGTTGTCGTTTTCTCACCGGGTGTGGTTGGCATTTGGGTCCCATTTGGGGACTGGATGTTGTTGTTGGATGTGTTAGTCACGTATGACTTGCAAGACCCATCCCTAGCTTGCCCTTTTCCGTTGCTATTGCTATTACTATTGTTACTATTGGTTGCCCGTCTTCTCTTTGCTATGGGCTTGGCCTCGAGTCATTCTTCGTCGCTGTCGGGGCCGTAGTCGTTGTCCCTGAACCGGGTCTTCTTGATTGGTTGCACTCTCTCCTTGTCGAACTTGCAGTCACTGGTGGAGTGTGTGTTAGCTACTCCCCGGCGGTTGTTGCTCCAACAATTGTCGCATGAGTCTGGAGTTCTGAAGCCTGGTCTTTGGGGACATTTTTCTTCTCCATGGCCGTGCTCGTTGCATCTCCTGCAGTCACCCTTACTGTTCTGCCCTTCTGGGTAACGTCTACTCTTGTGGGAGCTCCCACCCCCCCCACGGGGGCTCTTTCTCTTGTTGTTGGAGTGTTGGTTGGATTTGTTTTGCTGCTCTTCGAGTATCTCCTGGCGCCTTATCGTGGAGTTCTCTCGTTCTCTCCCCACCTCCATGTTCGCTTCCTTGATGAGGTGTGCCTTGATCGTGGTGTAGCTTGTGCTGGAGTTGATTCTGTAGGTGGTTCCCAAGTTTCGAAGGGCTGGGTCCATTGCGTCTGTGAGTTGTAAGAGCATGCTACGTTGCTCTGTTTCACTCTCGCGTGCTCCACTGAGGAATGCCAGGTTGTCGTAGATGTTCTCTATTTTCGTGATTGTTGATTGGACCTTACTTGATGTGATTGTGGTTTGGAGTTGTAGCTTCATTAGCTCTTTCTTTTCATCTAGTAAGAAATCGGCCTGCAGGCTAGCGTCTAGCTTTTCCTCGTAGATTTGCTTTAGCGTACCATGTGCCGAAATCTTCGTTTTTGCGGTGTGGGAGATTCCCAGGGCCGAGCTTAGGTGTATGACGACGTTCTTTGCCTCGGATTCGGAGGCCTTTGCTCGTGGGCTTTCGCTGAAGAGTTCGTTATTTCCAGTTGCAGTTTGGCTGTTGGGATTCTTGGTGAGATGCTCTAGTTCGTACTTGATAGCGACTTCATGGATGTTTTGGAGGGCTTTGACTGTGCTAGTTTCTTCATTAGCTCCAGAGTATGTTAGGCTGACCGTTTTTAGCTTGATTAAGTTGTCAGTGGTGTTGAATAGTTGTTCAATTGTTTTGGATTTTATGTTCGAGTTGGGTTTGTCCATTTCTAGAATTAGCCTTTGGAGGAATGTAGTGTCCGCATTTTGAAGAGCTTCTGCTTTACTGGAGATGTGTTTGTAGGATAGGATAAGGTTCGCGTCCGCTCGCATTGCTTCGTGGTCGTTGGATGTGAAATACTTTTTGTTTTCAAATACGAGTCTGACCAAGGAACTAATCCGTTGTAGTTTTTTCGCTGAGTCTAGTTGGTGGTCAGGAAAGGCGTGGGCGATCATTGTGATTTCGGCATCGGTGGTGTCGGTGACAATTTGAGCTATCCTTTCGGCAGCTGTAGAAGACATTATAAATATTTTCTAGTTCTTGTCAGTCTTGGTTAAGGGTGACTTGATTGGGCTTTCTTTTGTTGTTTGTGCTTATGTAGCTCAGTCAGTAAAGTCTCGCGGCTTTTGATCTGAGAATAATGAGTGTAGTAAACACGTTCTTTAATTATATTAGCTATTAGCGAGAGGTCGATAATTTATTATCGTGCCGGCGTAATTCCGACAAACATATATTTGTGAATATCTTCCACAGGGTTTCTCTTCTATGGGCTCACTCTAGCGTATATGCCTCTCATATTTGTCATTTGGCGTGTTTCTCATGGCTGCATCGAAACGTTCCCAAACCATGTTGACGTAGGTCCTTCATGAGTGGGTGGTCGAATCTCGCTGATGTCAATATGGTAGTTGGTTTCTGGCACTCGCTCCCGTGGTTGCACATGTCGATCTGAAACTTATGGCCGTTCCACTTCGCCATCGCCTCCTTCATTTCCTTTACCTCCCACATCGCACTCTTCTCCGGATGTTCAAACATCACCACTCCTCCTTTCTCCACAAAGCTGTTCAACACACTTATTAAAGGGATGATGTGCTCGTCCACCCACACCTTTCTCGCCCTCTCAATTTCGTCCCACTTCTCCGAGTCTTTCTTGATGAAGTTCGTTAAAGTCGACCACACCTTACACGGTAGTGAGATGAATGTCAATTTCACCTTTCCCCTCTTCAGTATCGTCCTGAGCTCCCCTTTGATCCAATTCTTGTTTATGATCGTTCCTTTTCCTGCATCCTCCCCGACCGGTGTTTCGCACATTACACCCTTTCTCGTCAGCGCTCTTGTTATGCCCGCTCCTCCCTCTTTCTCATTTCCGCAGTACAACTCAATCATGGAGGCGCTGTTAGGTACATAATCCGCCGTCCCCCCTTTCTTGTTCTGTTTTCCCTCTGTCGTTCTCAGCCTCTTCACGTTGATGATATTTTTCACTTTCCCAAACATTATCATTCTCTCACCACTAACCTCCCCCCTCACTTCGTTCTCTTCCACCCTTGGCTTTCTTACTTGCTCCCTCTCCTTCTCCTCGTTCTCTTCTTTATTCTTCTTACTCTTATTATCATTATCGTACATTATTTTTTCCGTCTCTTGATCCTTGGGACGAATCGTAACATTTCCACTCCCTTCGTTCTCTTCCATCCTTGACCCTCTCACTTGCTCCCTCTCCTTCTCCTCGTTCTCTTCTTTATTCTTCTTACTCTTATTATCATTATCATACAACTTTCCCCCCGTCTCTGAAGCCGCTTCGTCCGCGTTTCATTTATACCTCTTCTCCTGACCCCCACGTCCATCTCCGTTCATGGCACCCCTCACTTCCTCATCCAAGGCCTTGTTAATTGCCTCAGCATCTTGGGCTTTTCTCTTCAAATCCGGGGTCAGTTGGAAGCATTCACTCAGCTTGTGCGGTCCTCCGCACTTCCCGCATCTTTGGTCTTGCCTTGCGCTGCTGCCCCCGTTGCCTCCTCGTTGGTAGCTGCTTGGGCTTCTGCAATCATTCGCCATGTGGCCTACCCTTTGGCAATTGAAACATGTAGGTGGTCCCCTTTTCTTGAAGTTTGTTCCCCTCTGTTGCACTCCTTTCAACGGTAGCAAAGGTTTCGAGACCGTCGTCTTCTCCCTTCTCATCGCATCCTTGATTGTGTCAAACAATGTCCAGATCGCCGTCAACTCTTGCGTCTTCCCTCTTGTTGCTGTCCTGAATGCCCTTAGGGTAGCCTTCGCGCTGTCGTTGTTGGAGTTGTTTACGGTTGCTTGCACTTCCTCCATAAGCACGTCCGTATCCTCCACCTTCTCGCTGGCCGAATTCATTAGGGTGGTGATGTTCCTGAGTCTTTCCAGTAACATGCCTAGTTCTCCTGCCTGCCTCCTGATGGCGTCCCGGCTCGTCTTCAGCAGCGTCCTTGACTCGGACCTTCGTTCGTTTGTTCCGTATTGTAAACCAATCTTCTCCATCAGTTCTCCCAAATCGTCGTGCCTGCTGAACGTTTCCTTCACGCCGGCATCTCCGATCGATGCCACAATATCGGTTATTCTCGCCGAACTGTTTGGCGATAAGGTCGTCCGTGCCTTGGTGTCCCTGTCGCCCCCTGGATGTTCCCCCCAAACTCTTGCGAGATCCTGGAGTCCAAAATGGCTTAGGTAGATCCTGACTCTCTCAATCCATGACACGTAGGATGATGGGTTTCCTGGTATGAATAATCCAATTGACTTCGCTGCAGTTATGGATGCCTTGATGGTTACGGGTTTCCTCAAGGCGGATGCCCGGTCCCTCGGTTGCCTGATGTCCTTCAGCAATTTCAACTGCTTCGCAGCTATTCCTCGAGGATAGTTCATTCCGATGCCCTGTAGTAAGGAGTGGATGTTCATGCCTGGTTGAGGGGTATCTGCTTGTGTTAGATCGTTTATCACAGCATGGCTAACTAGGTCTTCTATGGTGTTGATTCCGTTCTGGTTGCAATAGTCTAAGAATTGTGCTTCAGCATGATCGGTTTGGCACCAAGCCATCCTCAGAGCCGCCAATTCTTCCTCTTCGCTTATTTAAGTAGTACTCATCTTTCAGTATGTACACGACTCTTAATCTTGTAAATATGTGTATAAAGAAATAGTTGTTTATATTATATTCCGATTCATTCCTGCGAGATCTCGGTCCAGATATTCTGGCCGAGAATTATCCAAGAAGGAATTAATCTTCTCCATCACTTTCCCTTTCTTCCCTCTATAAGGACTTGTCACTCACGTAGGACATCACCCCTTCACACCCCATAAACCTCCCTTACATTATTCTCACACTGTAGGTTCTGACTCGACAATCAGTGCAGCTCGAAGCCATGCATTGCTGCATATGGCGCATGGCTTGCAAGCACACTTTCCTCCGCTCCCGAACGTTTCTCTGCATCGCCTGGTTTAAGCGCCAGCTCCAGCGCCACTGGGCATCCCACCTTTGCACTGACCAAGTTGCAGCGTTCTCGTTGCTGCTGCGTCCCGCTCTGCAGCTCGTGCCCGCCGCTGATCCGCCCCCCGGTCAGCACATTCTGAGTGGTACTTTCCGTCCTTGTACTCGACGCAAGGAATGTCGGAGCTGTTAACATCGTTATCGTGGTAGCCTACCAGCGGCTCCGTGTCCACCCAGGCAATCGCTGCGATCGTCCACGGCGCCGGTTGAAATTCTTCGCCCTTCTCGGCTTCTTCGCCATCGTTGTCGACTATCATTCTCTTCGCCACGACCTTCTCCTCCGCACCCATGAGCTCCGTTGTTCTCCTGGATGCACGCTCACGCAGCTCTTCATGCACAGGT
>Ga0209090_10002607_pt1 | contig 11372 bp, 6 predicted proteins | sample ArcticOcean_MG_C_9_FD_187432 | JGI IMG/M metagenome (GOLD analysis project Ga0209090, IMG submission 187432) | Marine microbial communities from western Arctic Ocean - ArcticOcean_MG_CB2_152 (SPAdes) (version 2) | ecosystem: Environmental > Aquatic > Marine > Oceanic | place: Arctic Ocean... | reverse complement strand
AGTTCGTTCTGCCTGAGCTCCTTGATCAAGATTCGGAGAAATTTGCCGAAGGATTGTTCGGAAGCATTACTCAGGGCAATGGACAATTTTGCACGTGCCCGGGGATTCTTTTCGTTCCATCGAATTACGCTGTCATGCTCGCCAAGTTGGCGGAATTAGTGGACGGCAGCACTGGTCAACCCGTTTTAAATGAAGCGACCGCGGCGGGCTTCGAATCAGGGATCTCCCATCTCTTGTCGCTTGATGGGGTGGAAATGCTTGGGAGGGGATCGTTGGAGGGAGCCGCGATTGGCGCGACCGCGACCGTGTTGAAAGTTTCCCTCGCCGACTTCCTTTCTCAGCGCGAGCTAATCAGTGAAGAAGTCTTCGGCCCCTCGGCGGTCGTCGTCGTTTGTCCTGATGCAGCTTCCTATGAGGAAGTTGCCGCAGGATTTTGTGGTCAACTGGGTGCTTCGATCCATGGTACGACAGATGAATTGGCCCAGCATGCCGATCTTATTTTCCAACTGGAGCGCTTCACTGGGCGCGTCTTGGTGAATGCCTTCCCGACGGGTCTGGAGGTCTGTCACTCGCTCGTGCACGGCGGTCCTTATCCCGCCACGACACAGTCCCATTTCACCTCGGTGGGTCAGGGCGGTATCACTCGTTGGGCTCGTGCGGTGAGCTACCAAGGGTTACCTAACGCGCTTCTTCCTCCCGCTTTGCAAGAAAGTAACCCCCTCGGAATCGCCCGCCGTATCGATGGTGCCATCACCCTGTGAATGATATTCTAGAATCCGGGGAGGAGGGGATCGACGAAGTCGTGACCCGTGCCGATGGCCCCGACGGTGAACTCCCGATCTCGGGAGATGATCTCGCGAAGGGGACGAGCGGCGACCTTTTCGGCTGGATGCAGAATGTTGGCATGGGCTGGAAGACTTCCTCCTGGGGGAAAAAAGAGGTTCTCGTACTTTCGACCCAGGGTGGAATTCGCCAGCCCGATGGCACCCCAACGGCGCTCGGTTACCACTCAGGTCACTGGGAGGTCGGGCTTTTGATGGAAGCAGTCGCGAACGAAATCGCCCGGCTTGAAGGCGTTCCCTTTGCGGCTTTCTGCAGTGATCCCTGCGATGGGCGCACTCAAGGGACGAGCGGAATGATGGACTCGCTTCCTTTTCGAAATGATGCTGCGATGGTGCTGCGTCGGCTCATTCGCTCACTTCCAACGGCGAAGGGAGTCGTGGGCGTCGCGACCTGTGATAAGGGGCTCCCGGCTATGATGATGGCGCTGGCGGGCTGTGGCCACTTGCCGGGTGTTCTCGTGCCGGGGGGTGTCAGTCTCCTTAGTGAGGACACGGAAGATTTGGGAAAGGTGCAGTCGCTGGGCGCACGCTATGCCCATGGTGAGATCAGCCTTGGAGAAGCGGCGGCGACCGCGTGCCGTGCCTGTGCGAGTCCGGGAGGGGGCTGCCAATTTCTCGGCACTGCGGCTTCCAGCCAAGTCATGGGTGAGGGGCTCGGGATGAGTCTGCCTCACAGTGGGCTAAGCCCGAGTGGCTCGCAGATTTGGAAAGATCTAGCAACCCGTAGTGGTAGGGCAGCGATGCGTCTCGAGCATTCGATGAGCGAGATCCTCACGGAGGCTTCTTTTCGCAATGCCATGATTCTTCATGCGGCCTTCGGTGGATCCACCAATCTTATTCTCCATCTTCCCGCGATCGCCCATGCCGCCGGACTTCCTCGTCCTACCGTGAACGATTGGCAGGAAGCGAACCGGCTCGTGCCCCGCGTCGTTGATGCCCTTCCGAATGGTCCGCAAGGCTACGCCACGGTGCAGGTCTTCCTCGCTGGAGGAGTCCCCGAAACGATGCTCAAGATCCGCGAGCATCTTGATCTGAGTGTGCGCACTGTCAGTGGGCTCACCTTGGAGGAAAACCTCGAGTGGTGGGAGAAGTCCGAGCGCCGAAAACGCTGCCGCGAGCGGCTTTTCGAAATCGATGGGATCGATCCCGATGATGTCATCCGCTCGCTCGATCGCAGCCTTTCCAGTAGCGTCACCTTTCCGCAAGGAAATCTCGCGCCTGAGGGCAGTGTCGTCAAAAGCACCGCTATCGATCCCTCGATGATCGATGAAGAGGGGATCTTTTTCTTGGAGGGACGTGCGCGTGTGTTCGGAAGTGAAGCCGCAGCGATCACGGCCGTGAAATCCCAGAGTGCCGACCGCATCCGCGCCTATGATATTATGATTCTTGCTGGCATCGGCCCGATGGGAGCCGGCATGCCAGAGACCTACCAAGTGACCTCTGCTTTGAAATACTGCGAGGTCGGCAAGCAAGTCGCGCTTGTCACCGATGGTCGGTTTTCCGGTGTCTCCACTGGTGCCTGCATCGGTCACGTCAGCCCCGAAGCTCTCGCCGGAGGCCCGATCGGAAAGCTCCGTGACGGCGACCCCGTCAGCGTCCGCATCGATACCGTGAACCTTACGGGAAGCATCGACTACCTCGGTGATCTCGAAGGGCTCATGGCTCGTGACCTCCACCCCAAGATCAGCGTCCACCCCGATCTCCCTGACGACACCCGCCTCTGGGCCGCCCTTCAGAATGCCAGCGGCGGAAGCTGGGGGGGCTGCGTTTATGATGCTGAAGCGGTTGCCCAGAAGCTTGGTGATCGCACCCCCTAATCTCTGGATGATGTGAGAAGAAATCATTTGATCGCCGCTCCAAAACAGGACCTTTCTCTTTCTTGACATCCTCCCCCCAGCCCTTAATTATTAAATGATGAATAATTTTCGAGAGATCTTGATGGGATTAGGACCCGTCTTCTCTTCACTAATTATTTTGAGTAGTAAGGTTTCCGCTCTCCAAGCTCCGGAAATTTCTCCGGCAAGTGGTCCTGTGACAGTGCCGAAACTATTGTCGATCAGCAATCCAAACCCATTCGGCGCTATTTTCTACACCACTGACGGAACAGATCCGCGCACCCACTGCGGATCTGTTCGCTCATCAGCCCGGATACACCCTATCCTTCTCGAAGACGGCTGTTTCGACGAGCCCTCATCAGTGAACCGATCAATGGTGGTTCACGCCAGGGTGAAATCCGGGGATGAATGGAGTGAACTGCGTATTGCCACTTTTAAAGCCGATCAGGACTTCTCAAACCTCCTCATTACCGAGGTCATGTATCAGCCCACCGATACAAGATTCGAACCGGAGGAGTTCATCGAGTTTAAGAACATCGGAGATATTCCCTTGAATATTTCGGGGCTTGGCATTGTTGATCTAGCAATAACCGGACCCGACGCCCTACTCTCCGACACCTTTCCCGAAGACTCCTTCGTCCCTCCGGGCGGGTTCTTGCTCATTGTCGCTAGCCCCAAAAAATTTGAATCTCTCTATCCTGATATCCCGTTTCAAGGAATTCTGACCGCAGAATTAAGTAATTCACGGGCTCGAATCGCCCTCACGAATTCCGACGGAAGCATTGCGACTCAAATGCGTTTCGACAGCCACTATCCTTGGGCCGTTGCTCCGGATAATCACGGCTATTTCGAAGATTTGTCTCAAGAGGTTGGCTTTTCTCTCACTCGAACGAATTTGGATCCGACAGCTGACCCGACCCAGTTCTCGACATGGCGCGCGAGTGCTCAGCGGCTTGGGTCACCGGGTGCAGACGACCCCGAACCAAATATCCCTCCTCTTTTGATTAATGAACTCCGATCACGGTCAGTTGGAGAGCTTCGGGACAGCGTTGAGATTTTCAATCCTACCCTAGATGACGTCAATATTGGAGGGTGGTGGCTCAGCGACCACCGAAATCAGCCATACCAATACAAGTTCGCATCGGATATGATCATCCCCAGCAGAGGATATCTCGTCGTTGATGAATCAGATTTTGTGGCAGCAGGGAGCGATCTATCCTTCAGTTCAATCGAAGGTCGCTGCTACTTGTTTTCCGGGGATCATGAGGGCGAACTGACCGGCTACACCCACGGAGTCAGATTTTCGGGGAGTGCCAAAAATGCGTCCCTTGGGCGCCATCACACGTCCGAGGGAATCGATTACTTCCTTGCCGAAAAAACTCCAAGTTTTGGCTTGGAAAATTCCGGACCACCACCACCCTCCCTGATTGTTTCAGAAATCATGTACCATCCTGATGTCGATGGATTTCCATACATCGAATTACACAATACAACCCAAGAAACGCTCTCTCTTTGGGAAATCGAAATACCAACTAGAACATGGGAAATCAGCAACAACCTCTGCGCTCGATTTAGCTTTCCAGAAAATACATCCGTGCCTCCTGGTGGTTTTATTCTTTGCGTTCCTGAGTCCTCGAGCCCCGTTGACAATCCTGACGAAGCACAGATTTTCAAACTTCCAGACTCAATTTTTTCCAACACGCGTGGTCAAATACGCCTCCATTGTCCATCAGGACTAAAAGGACAAGAGTCCCGCTTCATCATTATTGATGAAGCGATTTTTCAAAATCACCACCCGTGGGATATCGGGGCAGCCGGTGGCGGACAGGGACTCGAACGAGTAGGGATTACTTCCCGCGGAGAAGACCCCAATAGTTGGTGCGCCGGGCCAACAGGAGGAACTCCAGGAATGGCTTGGGAAGGAACATGCACAACTCATCCTATTCGCGACACTGCCGTCTCGATCACCGGAGAAGAGTTCAAGCTCACTTCTGAAACAGGAGAAGACTCCTATCATTCATTCGAAGAAAGTTGCGACTTGGCAATTCGGCGACCTTTGCCTGACGCCCACCAAGCTGCTGATGGACTGGAAGCCATATTCACTCGCAGCCAAGACGATATGAATGGCCCTGTTTACCGACGTGTCATCATTGACGACAAACCATGATTTTTATCAGGAAGCAAGTCGTTCGCAGGCATTCGTGAATGATGCTTGGGTTCTGCTAAGTAGTGTTTCAAAAGAAAGGAATGTCAGAGTGATTTCTTGAGAGGGCAAGGCGGGACGAAGGCGTGGGATTTGTGTTTGAGAAGGAGGCCTTCCGACGGTTGATGTGGAGGATGGCGAAGAAAAACTGATGGCTCATTTGGCGACAGTTTATTCATGGTCCCAGTCTTTGCCTTAAAACCACTTCCGAAACCCAGTTGAGCCACATCTGAAGAGGATATCTAAGGTATCTTAATTAAAAAGAGAACTTTTGCAGAAAAAATAAGAGGTCGAAAAGGGCAATTTACTCCCGTAGTTAAGGGATTCGTGGAGTGAATGAATATTTATCCGGAAAAGTGGGTCTTAAATCGTTGACGGAGGGCGGATTTTCATTAGAGTTGCGCTGCGGCAAGCAGTGGCCGCCAGTGAGAGACACGCCAGTCGATCGCGCCTCAGGAATCTCCTGAAGACGATCGGCTTCTTAGTCCCCACTGACCAGTTCTTTCACAGTATGGGTTCCACAGATTCCCACAGCGATTAGTAAGCAAAAAGCAAACTACTTGATGAATCTGTCGGAAAGATGACAAAAAATTAGATTGTGCACTGCAACTCGATTTTAATGAGTTGGGGTGCGGGTCAAAAGGGAGAAGCCCCGTGAGAACGGACAAGCCCTTCCTTGAGAGTCTGCAAAGATTCTTAAAAAAATTCAATTTGATAGCTAAGCGCGGCAGTCACTACGGTGTCTGCCAAAAAATGTTTAGATGTCAGATTCAACATTTCTACGGAGAGTTTGATTCTGGCTCAGAACGAACGCTGGCGGCGTGGATAAGACATGCAAGTCGAACGGAGAATTTCAATAGCTTGCTAATGAAATTCTTAGTGGCGGACGGGTTAGTAACACGTGAGAATCCTACCCTTGAGTGGGGAATAGCCTTTCGAAAGGAAGATTAATGCCCCATAGTCTCTACGGAGTAAAGATGCCTTCGGGTGTCGCTTAAGGATGGGCTCGCGGCCTATCAGCTAGTTGGTGAGGTAAGAGCTCACCAAGGCAACGACGGGTAGCTGGTCTGAGAGGACGATCAGCAACACTGGAACTGAGACACGGTCCAGACACCTACGGGTGGCAGCAGTCGAGAATCATTCACAATGGACGAAAGTCTGATGGTGCAACGCCGCGTGGAGGATGACGGCCCTAGGGTTGTAAACTCCTGTCATCAGGGAGTAAGACTTATTCGTTAATAGCGTGTAAGTTTGATAGTACCTGAAGAGGAAGGGACGGCTAACTTCGTGCCAGCAGCCGCGGTAATACGAAGGTCCCAAGCGTTGTTCGGAATAACTGGGCGTAAAGCGTGTGTAGGCCGCGCGGAAAGTCGGATGTGAAAGCCCAAGGCTCAACCTTGGAACTGCATCCGATACTCCCGTGCTAGAGTAATGGAGAGGTAAGTGGAATTCTCGGTGTAGCAGTGAAATGCGTAGATATCGAGAGGAACATCAATGGCGAAGGCAACTTACTGGACATTCACTGACGCTCAGACACGAAGGCTAGGGTAGCGAAAGGGATTAGATACCCCTGTAGTCCTAGCAGTAAACGGTGCTCGCTTGGTGTGGGAGGGTTCGACCCCTTCTGTGCCGGAGCTAACGCGTTAAGCGAGCCGCCTGGGAAGTACGGTCGCAAGACTAAAACTCAAAGAAATTGACGGGGACCCGCACAAGCGGTGGAGTATGTGGCTTAATTCGATGCAACGCGAAGAACCTTACCTAGGCTTGACATGCTTGTCGTATTCTCCCGAAAAGGAGAAGTCGCTTCGGGCGGACAATGCACAGGTGCTGCATGGCCGTCGTCAGCTCGTGTCGTGAGATGTTTGGTTAAGTCCAGCAACGAGCGCAACCCCTGTGAACTGTTGCCAGCGGATAATGCCGGGGACTCTGTTCAGACTGCCCAGATCAACTGGGAGGAAGGTGGGGACGACGTCAGGTCAGTATGGCCCTTACGCCTAGGGCTGCACACGTACTACAATGCCCAGCACAATGAGAACCAATACCGTGAGGTGGAGGCAATCTGTAAAACTGGGCCCAGTTCGGATTGGAGGCTGCAACTCGCCTCCATGAAGTTGGAATCGCTAGTAATGCCGTATCAGCTACGACGGCGTGAATACGTTCCCGGGTCTTGTACACACCGCCCGTCACATCATGGAAGTCGGTCGCACCCGAAGTATATGCGCTAACTCCTCGGAGAAGCAGTATCCTAAGGTGAGGCTGGTAACTGGGATGAAGTCGTAACAAGGTAGCCGTAGGGGAACCTGCGGCTGGATCACCTCCTTTCTACGGAGTAAGAGTCTTTAATAGACTCGGTCGACACCTAACTTAATCGCAGCGAGTTTTACTTGACTGCGTTTGATGGTGGAAGTGCCAGAAATGGCCTTCACAAATATTTGAGTGACCATTAACGCACCCCTTTTTTAGAGGCGCAGTGCACAATCTGATTTTTTGTCTTTCACTCACCGTAAAGATCATATGGGGGTTTAGCTCAGTTGGTAGAGCGTCTGCTTTGCAAGCAGAATGTCAACGGTTCGAATCCGTTAATCTCCACCAATTTTTTTCTAAGCCTCTCAATCTTTCGAGTCGCTAATGATTTAATTGGGCTTGTAGCTCAGTTGGTTAGAGCGCACGACTGATAATCGTGAGGTCGGCAGTTCGAGTCTGCCCTGGCCCACCATCTTTACAACAACTTCACTGGTAAGAGTTACCAGTGCTGAGAGTGAATTGACTACTACATCTTTCTTGTGAGACCCATATTGCGAATATGAGCGCCGCTCTTTGACATCCGTGTGAAGTTTTTCCAGACTGTGGAGTTGGATTTAGATTTAGATTTAGATTTATATCGATTCAGCTCCCATGATAAATGAAATACAGATACTGAGTCTGTCTTGCAGTCCTTGGAAAAGACTACCAATCTAATTTTTATGGCGAAGAGCAGTCCTAGTGACTGACTCTTCAGAGAAGCAGTCTTAATTGGCTGACTTTTCAAAACCTGATTTCAAGAGAAATTAGGAATTAAGTTATTAAGGGCATAGAGTGGATGCCTTGGTGCTAGAAGGCGATGAAGGACGTGATAAGCTGCGATAAGCTTCGGTGAACTGCAAACAAGTGCTTGAACCGGAGATTTCCGAATGGGGTAACCTGATACCGTTTAACGGTATCGTTCATTTCTGAATAAAATAGGAAATGATACGCAAAACCTGCTGAATTGAAACATCTTAGTAAGCAGAGGAAAAGAAAGAGAATTCGATTCCGTGAGTAGCGGCGAGCGAAAACGGACCAGCCCAAACCCTGGCTTTTGTCAGGGGGTTGTAGGACCCCGATGTGGGACTTTGAACGATAGGTGAAGCAAATGGAAACTTGCGACATAGAGGGTGACATCCCCGTAACCGAAATCTGACAAAGCCCTAGGGAGTTCCTGAGTAGCACGGGACACGTGAAACCCCGTGTGAATCTGCGCAGACCACTGCGTAAGGCTAAATACTAACTAGCGACCGATAGTGAACCAGTACCGTGAGGGAAAGGTGAAAAGTACCCCTGTGAGGGGAGTGAAATAGAACCTGAAACCCTATGCCTACAAGGTGTAAGAGCACTTTCGAGTGTGATTGCGTGCCTTTTGCTTAATGAGTCTGCGAGTTACTTTCTGTGGCAAGCATAAGATCTTCTGGATCGGATGCGTAGCGAAAGCAAGTCCGAATAGGGCGAACATAGTTGCAGGAGGTAGACCCGAAACGGAGGTGACCTACCCATGGCCAGGTTGAAGCGTCGGTAATACGACGTGGAGGACCGAACCGGTGTGTGTTGAAAAACGCTCGGATGAGCTGTGGGTCGGAGTGAAAGGCTATTCAAACCCCGTGATAGCTGGTTCTCCTCGAAATGCATTTAGGTGCAGCGTTGCGTGCTGATGAGTGGGGGTAGAGCACTGACAGGGCTAGGGGGCATACCCGCCTACCAACCCCTATCAAACTCCGAATACCATTCAATGGAGCGCAGCAGTGAGACGGCGGGGGATAAGCTTCGTCGTCGAGAGGGAAACAGCCCAGACCGGCAGCTAAGGTGCCTAAATAGTGCTCAGTGGAAAGGAGGTGAGGTTTCATAGACAGTGAGGATGTTGGCTTAGAAGCAGCCACCATTTAAAAAATGCGTAATAGCTTACTCATCGAGAGACCTTGCGCCGAAAATACTTGGCGATAAGCACTATACCGAAGCTCCGGGTGTCATTATTCTACGGAATAATGGCGCGGTAGAGGAGCATTCTCTAGACAGTGAAGGGTGATGGTGACTGACCCTGGAGTGTAGAGAAGTGAGAATGCAGACATGAGTAACGATAAGGCCGGTGAAATCCCGGCCCGCCGTAAATCCAAGGTTTCCCGGGCAACGTTTTTCGTCCCGGGGTTAGTCGGGACCTAACCCGAGGCCGAAGGGCGTAGGGGATGGTAATCAGGTTAATATTCCTGAACCCAGTTAGGAGGACGCATGATCAAAAGCTACTAGGTTATTGAATTCCGAGATGCGGCTACGGCCAATTCGCATAGCTAGAGAGAGTGCCAAGAAAAGTCCTAACATTAATGGCCCGTACCGTAAACCGACACAGGTGGATGGGTAGAATATACCAAGGCGCAAGAGTGAAACCTAGTCAAGGAACTCGGCAAAATAGCCCCGTAACTTCGGAAGAAGGGGTGCCTATTTTATAATAGGCCGCAGTGAAATGGCCCAACCGACTGTTTAGCAAAAACACAGCATTGTGCAAAGACGTAAGTCGAAGTATACGATGTGACACGTGACCAATGCCAAAAGATTACGGTAAGGTGTTAGCTTTTATTAGCAAAGCTCCGAGCCCAAGTCCTGGTGAATGTCGGCCGTAACTATAACGGTCCTAAGGTAGCGAAATTCCTTGTCGGGTAAGTTCCGACCTGCACGAATCGTGCAACGAGTTGGGCGCTGTCTCGACTAGATGCTCAGTGAAATTGTAGCGCCGGTGAAGATGCCGGCTACCCGCAGAAAGACGGAAAGACCCTATAGACCTTAACTGTAAGCTGTTACTGGTTATTCGATTTTAATGCTCAGCATAAGTGGGAGACGTTGAAGCGTGCGTTTAGGCGCATGTGGAGTCATCAGTGAGATACCACCCTTTAACATTGGATGATCTAACCCTAAGCCGTCATCCGGCTAGGGGACCGTGGCAGCCGGTCAGTTTTACTGGGGCGGTATCCTCCTAAAGAGTAACGGAGGAGCGCGAAGTTTGGCTCAGCACAGTTGGTAACTGTGTGTTGAGTGTAAAGGCATAAGCCAGACTAACTGTGAGACCTACAAGTCGAGCAGATACGAAAGTAGGCCTTAGTGATCCGGCGGTTGAATGTGGAATTGCCGTCGCTCAACGGATAAAAGGTACCTTAGGGATAACAGGCTTATCACGCCCAAGAGTTCATATCGACGGCGTGGTTTGGCACCTCGATGTCGGCTCGTCGCATCCTGGGGCTGGAGAAGGTCCCAAGGGTCCGGCTGTTCGCCGGTTAAAGCGGCACGCGAGCTGGGTTCAGAACGTCGCGAGACAGTTCGGTCCTCTATCTTCTGTGGGCGTAGGAAAATTGATGGGTTCAGATCCTAGTACGAGAGGACCGGGTCTGACGCACCTCTGGTGTTCCAGTTGTTCTGTCAAGAGCATTGCTGGGTAGCTAAGTGCGGCACGGATAAGCGCTGAAAGCATCTAAGCGCCAAGCCATTCCAGAGATTAATTTTCCCTGAAGGATCGTGGAAGACCACCACGTTGATAGGCTGAGGGTATAAGTGCAGTAATGTATTCAGCTCATCAGTACTAATCATCCGTTCGACTTAATTCCTAAACTCTTAGAAATTAGTCTTTTCTGGCTGTTAGCCAGACTCCTGTTTTCATTCATAACTAACTTCACACGGATGCCAGAGAGTGGCACTTGTCACAATACTGGCAATCAGAGATCATCACCCGATATATGCGGGTTCTGTTCTCTGGTGGCCTTAGCAGAGAGGAACCACCCGGTCCCATTCCGAACCCGGAAGTGAAACTCTCTTGCGCCGATGGTAGTGGGACGATAGGTCCTGTGAGAGTAGGCCGTCGCCAGTTATAAGCCCTGTTCCTTCTAACGAAGGAGCAGGGCTCTTTTTTGTACCATCCAGATGGTATTTTGTCGCAAAATTTACCAAGTGGTCTCCAAGCTGACAATCCAAAGTCCAACAGTGCACTCCAAGAGGTAGGGACGGATGTGGAAGAGACTCATGGGTTACCCATTTTAGGCAAGTCTGGCGGATTGGCCATCTTTTGGTGACGCCTTTGGGCTGAAAATTGAGAGATCTTTTCTTTTCCGGCGGAACGTCAGTAGTCCGCCTGCCACTGCGGCGAGAAGGGCAGTGGCAGGTTTAGGGACCGGTGCCGTTTGCGTTGGTGCTACGGTGTCATTGAGCCAAAGATCGAGGAGA
>Ga0209090_10002600_pt1 | contig 11386 bp, 9 predicted proteins | sample ArcticOcean_MG_C_9_FD_187432 | JGI IMG/M metagenome (GOLD analysis project Ga0209090, IMG submission 187432) | Marine microbial communities from western Arctic Ocean - ArcticOcean_MG_CB2_152 (SPAdes) (version 2) | ecosystem: Environmental > Aquatic > Marine > Oceanic | place: Arctic Ocean... | reverse complement strand
CACCAAGACGCGAGGCGCGGGCGCCGCACAAGACAAGACCAACAAGAAGACAAGACCAACAAGAGCCCCGGCGAAGTGCCGGGGCGACCTCAAGACCCACAAGAGCCCGCGCGAAGTGCGCGGGCGACCAACCGGCCGCACCGACGCCGGTCCTCACAGACCGGAGCGCTCGTCGGACGCCGTAAGTCCAAGTCCCCGCGCGAAGCCGTTCGATCGACCCCCCAAGCCCGCCCGGTTTAGTGTAAAGAGACACTAGATTAAACGAAGAGCCGGTCGAGGGCGTCGGCGTGGTCGCCCCGGAGGCGCTTCGCCTCGCGCGCCGCCGCCGCGTCGAGGTCCTTGTGGACTACCGTACCGCCCCCCCGGGCCGCCGCCCGCGCCGCGCCGTCCAGGACCGCCCGCCCGATGGACGCCGGTAATAATTCGTGGCGCCGGCCCAGAGTACTCAAATCGACGTCATCACTCAAAGGTACAGACGGCGGCAGGGCGCGCCGCCAGATGGCCGCCCTCAACTTCGCGTCCGGTGCGCCGATGGGCATGGAAAAGCGCAGCCTCCGACACAGCTGCGGCGCGAGTCGCACGCCGCGCACGTCTTCCACGTGGGCTACTAACAGCACGGGCCCGGGAAAGCGCGCCAGCTTGTCCACGGCTCTCGCTAAACCGGGCGCGCAGTCCAAGACGCCGTCGGACGGCGCGAACGCGTTCTCGAAGCCGTCCAGCACGGGGATCGCGTCGCTGAGGCGCGCGTCGTCGAGCGCGGCCTGGAGTCGCGGTTCGGACTTCTTGGCTTCATCACAAAGCGTCTCGCGCGCGTCCACGTCGTAGGTGCGCCGGCCCAGCGCCTGCGCCAAGGCGGCGCAGCACGTCCGTTTTCCGCTCCCTCTCGGTCCGTACAGTAGACAAATAGTAGCGGACGGGGCCTTGTGCTCCGCGAAGCCCCACTGCCCGTAGACCACCCCGCGTTGCTGCTCGAACACGACCAACGCTTCGAACTCCCGGCGGCAGTCCGGCCTTAGTGCTAAATTCGCGAACGTCGCGTCAGACTCTTCGTCTTTTACCCCGAGACACGCGTGGTGCTTGTGCATGGCGCCTCGTTGCTGCAAGGCGCAGCCCCGTCGCACATCCGCTTCGTTCACGACGGGTTCTGTTTTATCCCGCGCTAGAGCGAAGAGCACCGCGGCGAGTAGAGCGTTTTTTATAAAACCACCACTGAGTTCGTACTTAAGCGCCACGGCGTCCCAGTCCACGCTCTCATCGCAGGCCACCTTGCCCTTTAAAACTAGTGATTCCCAGATGGCCTTTCTTTGAGAGGATCCCGGAGGGGCGTACTCCACCACAGTAGAAATGCGCCGGTGCATGGCCTGGTCCAGTTCGGCCGGTCGATTGGTCGCTAAAAAAACGAGACCCTTGCACTTCTCTATTTCTTGCAACATGGCCCGTAATAGTCGGTCGCCGCCGCTCTCTCGCGTTCGAAATAAACCTTCGCACTCGTCGAAGAAGAGCACGGCATCGCTCATCTCCGCCTCGCGGAACAGCCCTCGCAGATCCGCGTCCACGTCATCGCCGCCCTGGTGGTGCTTGCCCCGCAAAGACGCGAAGTCCACTTGCAAGACCCGCTTCTTCAGTTCCCGCGCCACGCCGTGCACGGTCATGGTCTTGCCCGTCCCGCTCGGCCCGCACAGTAACACGACGAACCCGTTCCCGTAGGGCACGGCCCGCTCGAACAACCCGGTGCGTTTCGCGTGGGCCGCCAAATTGAAGAAGGCGCCGCACAGTTCCATCAGTTGCGCCTTTTGCTTTTTGGGTAATACGACATCTTCTAAATGGGTCGTGGGCGCGTAGAGTTCGCTGCCTTCCACGAGTTCGTCGATCTCCGTGTCCAGGCCGACGACGAAGTCCAAAACTCTTCTGTCGAGTTCTACGCGCTGCTCGGTCAGGTCCGCGCTGCCGCTGGAGTGCCACCTCGACCGTTGGAGGCGGACGACGCCCCTCCTTACCAAAGTAGCGCCTTTATAAAACCGCCTTCTGTGCGAGACCTGGTCCGCGAACCCTTCCGGGCAGAAAATGGCTAAGAGAGCGCCCACCGTCGTGCTATCATCTAGTCTTTGCACCGCACTTCCGCTCTCCATGCCGTCCATCAGGGACTTGACGGCCGGGCTGATGGTCCGCCCCACCAACAGCGCCACAACTTTCGTCTCCCACTCGTCCAGGCCCAACTTAGTTGCCAATTGGAGCAAGCGCGGTCGTTTGGGAGTCACGACACACCGCCGCGACACCTTGGTCTGGGCCACCCTTAACTTCGCCTTGAGCTCCCGGGCGCCTGCTTTATTACCTTCTTCGCCTGCGCCGTAGTAGTAGCTTTTGGTCGTGCCACTGCTTTCTTTAATGGCGCCTTTGATCGTGGCCGAGGCGAGGCGCACGTGCAGGGCCACCACTTCAAACAATTCCGACAAGTACTCCAATTCATTATCTTTGGAATAGGGCTTGGCGTCCTCCTCGTGCGTTTCGGGAGGAGATGGGGCGCGCACCACCTCCGTCTGAGTAGCGCTCTTTAAGACGTCGGCCAAGTTGTCATTGGAGGCAATCGGTGCGGGCTTCACGAGCGGCTCCTCCACGAGCCCGAGCTCAATACCTTCTTCTTTGAGAATCACTTCCAATTTGGAACCGGAGGTCTTCAGCAATTCGTCCGGGGGTAACACGTCCCCGAGCAACACCCGCGCCGTCACCCGGGCCACCCGCAAGGGCGGGATGCCGCCGGGCGACAGGTAGGCGTCCGCGTCGTCGCTCACGAACACAACGTTTTCTTTCACATACAACCGCTCGGCGTCGGCGAAGGCCTCCACTTCCAATTCGGAGCACGCCGCCAGGCGGCACAGTAAATTAGCCCGTCGGGAGTGGTCGTCTTCTATCAATGTGCACCGCACCGCGTCCGTTTGGGCCGTCGCGACGACGCATAGACACGTAAGTAACCTATCATCTCTTCCTTGCTCTTCTAATGCATACGCCCGCGCCAGGCGCCAGAGCCGCGGCTTCCGTTCGGTGGCTTGGAGCCTCGCGTCGCGCCACTTTTGACACGCTTGCGAGATGGCATCGACGCACGCCAATCGCTTCTGCAAACCGTCCCGGTCCTCCCGCCGCGAGCCCTGACAGTTGCCAAGAGTTTCCCAGCCGGTGCCCCTGTCTAAGGTCTCGACCTGGTCGACGCGACAGGCCGAGTCGTGCAGCGTCGCCGTGAGCGTGACCCGTAACGCTCGCAAGTACACCAGGAGCTCCAGGTGTTTTAAATAAGACCGCTCCGTGGCGTAGGCATCTTTACCGTCGAGGGGCACGAGCTCGTCCCGGAACTCGCCCAAATTGGTCCAGAGCGCGGGCGCGGCCGCGGCCGTCGCCTCGCTCGCCGCGCGCATGGCGTCGGCTGCATTGGCCGGCGCGGCGGCGGGCGGGCGGGCGCGCTTGCGCGCCGCGGGCGACGTGGTGGAGGCGCGCTTGCCGGCCATGGTTGTACGATGGTATTTGGCTGGAGGGCCTCAGGTGTCTGATCTCTGATCTCTGGCGGACGGATGCGCGCAGCTGATATGTGCTACTGCTGCAGCAAGGAGTGTCCTGTGCAATCGCTAGCGTGGCGCGTGCACCAATGCTGATGCGCGCCGCGATTTAGAAGGAGGCGCAAGTCGATCGATGTCTTGCATAAACCCGTACAGTTTGAATTTATCGCTGTGCTCGGCCCCTCCGCTCGGTACAATCGAGGGGCGGCTCGTGAAGCCGACTCAGAGCTGTTTGATTTTGGCCTCTCTGAAAACCCGTGCTTTCAGCCTTGCAAAAGCAAAATGGCAGCTCGTAGGATGCCTGCACAAAAATTTTAACGTGTTCGATCAAAGGAATTAAATCGAACCGCATCAATCAAAGGAGTCGTAGCAACTCACATCTGCAACATGCGTACCCGCTGAGAGCACCGGTAGCATGCAGCACCGCTCTGGGAAGCACCGCAGACGCCGCCGCCGCCGCCGCGCGAGCCCGGTGCGCTGCTTGCTAGGCTGCATCTGTCTCGCCATCGTGCTCTCGATCTACACGGCGCTCTGGGCGACGCGCGAACAGGAAACCGACGACGCGCCGTTGCGGCTCCGGGGCGGCCGCGAGCGCGTCGCGTTCCTGTTCTTGGTGCGGGACCAGATCCCGACGGCGCCCATCTGGCGGACCTTCTTTGAGGACGCCGATGCGCGGGGCGCCAAGGGCCTGTACCGCCTCTACACGCACCCGCGGCCCGGCTTCACGTACGCCCCGGGCTCGCTCTTCTACGGCACGGAAGTCGCGAACCGAACGAGGGTGAAGTGGGGCGCCGTGACCGTGGCGCACGGGACCATGCGGCTCCTGCAGGCCGCGCTGCGCGACCCCCGGACGGCGCGGTCGCTCCTCGCGTCGGAGGCGGACGTCCCGCTCCATCCGTTCTGGTGCGTGCACGCCTACCTCTTCTCCACGCCCAAGTCCTTCGCGGCGTCGTGGACGACGCACGACCGGAAGAAGCTGTACGACTTCGGCGAGGCCGAGGGTCTCTACAGGAGTCGCTGGCGCAAGGGCCACCAGTGGGTCTCTCTTACTCGCAAGCATATGCTCCTGCTGGACGCGGCCCAGTACGAGCGCTTCCGGCGGGCCCACGCGGACTCGTCGGTGGCCGCGGACTTCCGGCGCGAGTCTAGCGCGGCGCACGCCACGCTTCGAGACCGCGCCACCGACCGCGTCGCGCGCAGGTGGCGCGGCCCGGCGGCGGACGCCGACGACACGCACCACTGCTTCGCCGACGAGCACTTCGCGGCCACGACGCTCGCCGTGCGCGGCGTCGAGCGCGAGGTGATCCCCGTATGCGTCCGGCGTCCCGTGGAGACGACGGCGTGTTCTCCAAGCCTTCGACGCGCCCATGTTGAATCGACACCGCCACGACCCCGTCGCCACGCAGGCCTCGCCCACGTGCATCGCCTTCGGCGCCTTCCGGCGCGGCCGGCGGTTACTAGCCGCGCTCGATATTAATTTACCGATGAAGCGCGACTGGCGCGCCACGACCTACAAGCCGGCGGACATCGGCGCGGACTTGCTCGGCGTCGCGCGCGGGCGGTGTCGCTTTGCGAGCGACCCCGCGCCGCTCGAATCCGCGGATGCATCCATACGCACGCCCTTACCGGCGGTCGTACAGTGGGCCGCCGACGAGGCCGACGGGAGGAGGGAGTGCCGCTTTTCTTATGACGATGCGCCGTGCTACTTGTTGCTCCGCAAGGTGCCCAAGGGCACCGTCCCGGCCTATCTAGACGCGCTTAACAAATTATCTTAGTTGCACGGGCGGGCAGCACCCTAGTAAAGTCCCGTCGTCCGTCGGGCAGCAGTTGCCCGAGCTCAAGCCGATGGCCTTGCAGCCCGAGTTCTTCAGGCACGACGCGGCGACGGCGTGCGGCGCTCTCACCGTGTTGTTCGAGGCGTGGCAGCACCCGAGCATGTTGCCGCCGGCATCTGGACAGCACGAGCCCTCCAACTTCAGAGACGCGCAGGCCGAGTTGTCGTCGCAGGCCCCCTTCTTCGTGAGGGCGACCGTCGCCACGTTCAGGGGATCGTGGCAGCAAGACTCTGCGCCTTTGGATGAGGGGCAGCAGTCGCCCACCAAGCCCTCGCTGAGACACGCGGTGTTGTCGATGCACCGCACCGCGCCGCCGTGCACGCTGTTCGTCGCGTGCGGGTTCGGGACGCTCACGAAGACGACGCACGCCAAGAGAAAGACGCCCACGAGGAGCCCGGCCCCGAGCCAGCGCTTGGGCTCCTGCGCCACGTGCAGCGTCTCGATGCCCTCGGCGCCGGAGGCGCCGCGCCACGTGTCTCCGTGGTTGTTGTGGGAGCGCTCCATGGCGGCGTGCGCCTAGCTAGTGATTGAGCCTTTGAACCTTGAGGGATCAGTGCGGCGATGTTTTTGTGCGCAATACTTGCTCCGCTGTCGATCGTCGATGAGACAAGGCTGTGCGCGCCGTCCAGCGTGCCCTGCTACCGCTATGCTGAGCCGCTCTGCCTTTGATTTTGTACGAGAGAAACCCGCACCCGAGAACCCGTTTTGTTGGCTGTTCCCAAACACTCTTGTTTGGGCGCGGTTCGACTGGTGTATAGCCGTCGCTGGCGCTCACGACTGGTCTAATTTTCGCGGCAGCAATTTTTGGGCAGGCACATTGCCGAGAGAATTACCGACCCTGCTCGACCGTCAGCGTCTAGCGAGGAATTGAGGCCTCATTGGACTCACCAGTTATTCACGGGTGCGGCACACGCGGCTTGTTGCAACGCAGACGGCCGGTCTGCCGCGCACCACTTGGTCCGACAAAAAATTAGTCAGGACACAACAGGACACAAAAATGCGTGCCGCGCGGTGTCTCGCGAGCCTAGCAACGGTCGCCGCGGCGTCGCCGGCCCTCAACGTGACCCTCACCAAACGCGGCGCCACGACCGTCGTGCGCGTCGCCGGCGCGGGCCTCCGCCTCGAGGCCACGCTAAAAGTAGACGACGCCCTCTTCCGCAAGCGCTACCGGGAAGTCCACATCGAGGGCGGCAAGACCCTGATCAAGCGCCAGGGCCCGCCCGTGGCCCGCCACCACGCCGGCTTGGCACAAGGCGCCGCGGACGGTGAAGTCTTTGGAGAGGGCCGCGCGACCGCCTCCATCGACCGGGGCCGCCTCCAGGCCTTGGTGATCCGTCTCCCGACGAAGCACGTGGAGCTCCACTTCGAAGACGGTGTGTACCAGCGAGTGCACGCGCCCGAGGAGGACTATCAGTGGGAAACGCGCAAAACGTTTGAAAGAACCACAAACCTAAGAAGAGAGCTCGCCGCCAACGAGTGCCTAGGCGGCCAGAACGGCAATAGTGCACCTGTGAAGTACATAAGTGTAGTGGCCTTCAACGACGCGTCGAGGTACGCGCGAAGGGGTACGGATGTGGAGATGCACACCGCAGCCATCGGGCTCATCCGATGATGATGATGACACGGAGGCCCAGGAGCTCTTTGTATTGTGGATCGTGCTCCTCGTGGTCCTGGCGGTCCTGGTGACGTGTCTCTGTGTAAAGCAGGAATTATATCATGACCTGTCCAACAGCCTGCACCTTTGACCGCGCACGCGGCGCTTTGGCAGGTTCCGAACCCAGGCCCGTTACATTGAAGACCCTCGCAGCAGTTTCCCTGCCCCAAGCCCGAGCAGATTTCATAGTGTTTGCCGCAGCTTGGCCATCTACTCTGGCAGGTTCCGAACCCAGGTCCGTTACATTGTAGACCGCTGCAGCAGTCTCCCTGAAAAAAGCCCGAGCATACTTCATAGTGTTTGCCGCAGCTTCCTGTTAAACTCTGGATTGGTTGATGGTCACTAGAGGGGTCGGGGTCGAGCCCGCCACCGCGCCCGAGCTCGTTGCCCGACCCGGAGGAGGTTTTGTTGGAGGGGTCGTCAAGCGACGCCATCATGCCCGCCCGCGGCGCCGCCGCCGACACGGCCGCGTAGCCGAGCAGGCCGGCGACGCCAACCGCGGCGATGACGGCGAAGCGGTTGCCGCGGGTCACAGCCTTGAGGTCGACATTGGTGGGGGCCATCTCCAGGCCCTCCTCGACGGTGCCGTAAACGTTCTTGTTGTCCTTGGGGGTAATCATTGTGCGGCTGTGAGGGGTGCTAGTTGCAATAACCTGCAAAGACTCTCGAAAGGAGGCGTTTCGCGCGTGCCGCGCGGCCGTTCTCTTTTGCGCGCGAGCGATGAGGCTGTGAGAGACTCGCGCGCCGGGTCTCTCTCATTTTTACGCCGCCGGCGGACGTTAGCGGTGAAAGCAGTGCAAGCCGTGTTCTGGCAGGATCCAGGATTAAATACTCTTTGGTGTCGGGTTTTGTTTCGAGTCGCGTACGTACTAGTGGTCACTAAGTAGTCACACACACACGATCGCGAAGCCTCGCTTGGTTCCCCGTTGCGAGATGCTAAGAAACACGACCTGGCGCGTCACGACGAACGGGGTCCGTGCGGAACACCCCATATACACAACAACACTTAGCCAATCACGGCAGCGGCGCCCACCCCGCCCGGTCCACGAGCGCCACGACCGTCGCGTCCGCGTCCCCCGGCAGGAAGACGTCGCGCGGCACCGGCGCGTCCGTGAAATTGAAGCCCCCGCTAGATTTGCCGAAGGCCGGCGGAAACGCCACGTCCGGCTGGCGCTCGCCCACGCGCTCCCGGTTGATCAGCGCGCGCGGCATGGCCCCGAGGTCTATGAGGGACGCGAAGGGGTGCACCTCCAGCGACGTGCCTACGACCAAGAGCAGCTCCGCGTCGTCGAAGTCCTCGTTTAATGTTGCCCAGAAGCGGTCCGGCAGCGCTTCCCCAAAAAAAACTATGTCGGACTTGCAGAGGCCCCCGTTCTGAGCATTGAAGGCGTCGACGGTTTCCTCCAGTATGGCGCGCCGCAACGCCTCCGCGTCCACTGCTTTCCCGGTATCAATACATGTCGCGCTGTCGAAGTTGCCGTGCGCCGCGACAATGAACTCGGCCGGCACGCCCGCGGCGCGCTCGAGCGAGTCGATGTTCTGCGTGTAGCACCGCACCAGCTGGCCCCGGTCCGCCAAGCGTTTCACGAGCTTGTGGGCCTTCGTCGGTTTCGAGGCCTCCGAGGGCCACAGGGCCTTGGCCAGCTCGTAGAACGGCTGCGGGTTTTGTCGAAAAAACGCCAGCTCGAACACAGCCTCGGGGTAGGGCAGGCCCGAGAGCTCCAGCGTATCATATAAGCCCGTGCCCGGCGTCCGGAAGTCGGGCAGGCCCGCGGCCACGGACGCGCCCGCGCCGAGCATGACCACGCAGCGCGCGCCGCCCTCCAATAGCTGCGCCACGCCGTCGAGGTCGCGCGTCGCCGGCAGCGTCTTCAACGCGGCGGGCGCGGTCCCTACGCGCCGCGTCGTGGGCGCAGCACTCCTGCAGCAGGCCGCGAGCGTCGCTGCGAGCGCTCGCGCGAGGGCAGCCATCGAGTTGTTAGGCCTCTTGCTCGCGAGTAAAAGCGATCTCGCTACGCAGCGCTGCACAAGTGTGATCGAGGAGCACTACGTGGCGTTTGAGACGTCCGCCGCCCTATCTAATCCGCCCCACGACCCTATTGGCCCCGTAACCGAAATCGAAATACCCGCACGAAATCGGTCAAATCGGGCACGCGCAGGCGGCGCAGCTGGCTCTACGCTATACTTAAGTAGCACAAACGATCCACTGTGAACCACCGGCCTGTCGCAGCAGTCCCACAAAAGCTCAAGTTCTCGGTAGCCGCACGCGCCGAACAGCTCCACCCCTAAAACACCTAAGAGTGCACTTCCACAGCGCGCGAGACCATGTCCCTCAAGCGCGTCCTCGTCGGCGTCAAGCGCGTCGTGGATTACGCGGTGCGCGTGCGCGTCGCCGGTGACGGCTCCGGCGTGGAGCTCGCCAACACCAAAATGAGCATGAACCCGTTCTGCGAGATCGCCGTGGAAGAGGCCATCCGCTTGAAGGAAAAAGGTCTGTGCGACGAGACCGTGGTGGTCAGTATCGGCCCGAAGCAGGCCCAGGAGACGCTGCGGAGCGCCCTGGCCATGGGCTGCGACCGCGCGATCCACGTTACTACCGATGCTAGATTGGACCAGGGCGGGCTGGACCCTTTGACGGTCGCGCAATTACTGGAGAAGATTGTAGAAAAGGAGCAGCCCGATCTGGTGCTGGTCGGCAAGCAGAGCATCGACGGCGACCATGGGACCACGGCGCCGATGTTGGCGGAGTTGCTCGGGTGGTCCCAGGCGACCTTCGCGGCGTCCTTAGAGATCGACGGGTCCCACGCCAAGGTGGAGCGGGAGACGGACGTCGGCACGGAAGTGATTAGAATTGCTTTACCGGCGGTCGTGTCCGCGGATTTGCGGCTGAACGCCCCGCGCTACCCCAAGCTCCCGAACATCATGAAGGCCAAGAAGAAGCCGCTCGAGGCCATCGAGGCGTCTTCATTGGGCGTGGACCTCGCGCCGCGTATTGTTATCGAGAGCGTGGCGCCGCCGCCGGCGCGCGAGGCCGGCGTGACGGTGGAGTCCGTTGATGATTTAGTGGACAAGCTGAAGAACGAGGCCGCGGTGCTCTAAGTGCGTGTCTAGTATCTATCCTCGACCGGGGGGGTGGTGGCGATCTTTTCCAAAAGACCTCGCGCGGCGGCTTCCGCGATCACCCGAAGATGGGCTATACTTGCGGCCTGGCGGTCAGCGTAATTAGAACGTATGGATAGAATGTCTAACACCACGTGCCCGTCAGAATCGAACATTGTTTTGAAATTCCCGCGGCTGCCCGAAGGCAAAAGAATGGACTTTGGGACCTTCCCGGGTAGGTAGATTTAAATAAACGAGCTCCCAAATTAAGTTAGCACCATGATCGGTCAGCGAGACCAAGATTCACGTGTAGCGAACGAGACACATATGCTCGCGGCTCCCGGAAATCTGGGGACATTCGCGGATGAGTCTTTCGGCTTGCCAAAGTACGCCAGCGATTGACACCGCCATCCACCGTTCGGTTAATACATTATAAGTACTCCGGCCCAGGTTTCATACATATCCGACGGAACTGGAGCCGATAGCCCGCGCTCGGAGGGCGGGAAAAGAATTCTACTAGACACTTCCCTTCGTTAGGTGTGTTTACATCCCTTCCATAGTGGTAGAGTCCATCCAACCCGCCAGAACGATTACTGAGCCGCGTTAAGTGATCCGTATGGTCCGCGCGATTCCGCGACTCCGCGCCCCTGCGTTTATACCAAGACGGGCACAAGACCTGGACCTGCGAGTATCAGCGACACCACTACCCCAAGGGACCGTGCCGCCGTTGTTCTATTCACAATCGACCGACTTGCCCAATCTCCGCGGACGACGGTGCGTAGACGGAGCGCGGGAAAGGCCCCAGATCCGTGAATTATAAAATAAATTTGCGTTTGAGGCGCTTCGGTAGTTAGGTGGTCCATCCGAACCGCCCGAACGGGTCCTACATATTATAAACTGTTCCGTAATCTCCGCGGGGTTCGGAGACTCCGCGACCCCAGGATCGCTTGAATATGGGCACAAGACCGGGACCTGCGACTACCAGCGGTTGTACCATTAATATGGACCTTGGCGCGATCGTTTGTTTCATCATCGACTGACCTGCGCGAGGTCCAGATCAATAATATTCAGACCCGAGCCGGGTAGCCCAAAATACCCTTCTCGTGGTGTAGATGGCCTATACTTGATTTCCACTATAGATGGGGTAGTATGGGACCCAACGAGACCGCTATTACGATTCCTGGGGGCCCTCGGGTAATTGGCGTATTTGACGTTCACGGGCGCTGCCGAGCCCAAATAAAACACTTTTTTGG
>Ga0209090_10002594_pt1 | contig 11389 bp, 10 predicted proteins | sample ArcticOcean_MG_C_9_FD_187432 | JGI IMG/M metagenome (GOLD analysis project Ga0209090, IMG submission 187432) | Marine microbial communities from western Arctic Ocean - ArcticOcean_MG_CB2_152 (SPAdes) (version 2) | ecosystem: Environmental > Aquatic > Marine > Oceanic | place: Arctic Ocean... | reverse complement strand
TGAGACTGGCGTTCCAATAGCAGCTTATATAGCTGAGCAACTTCCTAGAAGAGTTCAAAGAGCTGCAAAAAAAGTTTTATCTCAAGATAATAATGTAGATTTTAATTCAGCTGAAGCAGCTAATTTATTAGTTGAAGAAGAAAATGATTTTGAAGTTAAAATTGGTTCTAGGTTTCTAGCAGATCAACTTAAGCTTCCAATGGCTTTAATTGAAAAAGCTAAAAACATAATACCCGCTGGTTTACAAAAAGCTATTAATCAACTGCAAAGTAATAAAGAATTAACTGCTAAAAAAAGACAAGCTATTGCTGAAAAGGCCGTAGCTAGTGTATATGATAGTCAATTAATTAAAGATATAAAAACAGAGTTTGGCAAAAACACTAAAACTAAAGAAGATTTTTCTAATTATTTAAACAAAAATTATAGACCTTTAGCGGCTGCTTTTTTATCACAAAAAGCTGGACAAAAAGGAGCTGGAATATCTAAGCAATGGTCTATGTTTGCGCCTACGCAAGCTGAGTTTGTAGAATATTATGAAGGAAAAGATATATCTTTAGACATAAAAAACAGATCACAAGTTATTAGCGACAGGAAAGCTGCTTTAGCGGAAGCTGTGTCAAATCAAATAGCAGAAGATGTTAGAGCTGAATATTTGTTGGCTAATCCTATAGAAGCTAGAAAAATAAACGAAGCAGCTAATAAAGATGTTAGTTCAGAAAGAACTATTATTATTGCTAAAAGCAAGTTAAATAACGAAAGTTTTGAAAATAATATATCTGCTTTTGAATTTGAACAATTTCAAAAAAGTTTAGAAAAAACTTCAGATGAATTTGCAGCTAATGATAAAACGTGGGCAAAACTTTTTAAAGAAAAAGGAATTGAAGATTTAAATCTTAATGATGAAAAGCAAAGAACAGATTTTTTAAATAAATTAAAAACATCAGGATTAGTTTCTAAATTACCCAAAAGTTTTTTTAGAAATTATCAAGGCACTTCAGATTCTGTAAAAAATGAAAATGGAGAAACTATAGGTAGAACTTATTCTAGAAGTGTTTTCTTTTTAAACGTGTCAGAAGCAGATTCATGGATATCTGACACAGAAGCAGAAGGATTTAATTTCGCTCCTGAATCTAAGATATACGAAGATTTATTTACAAAAACACCTTACAGTAAAACAGTTAAAGGTAAAAAACAAATAAAACTTGAAGATGATTTTAAAAACCCTGAATTTAAAAAACAACAAGAAAATAAATTAAAAGCTTTAAAAGAAATATTCAATATATTTCAAGATTTTATAGCTGAAGATTCTAATAATGCCTCTATAGTAGGTGGTTTATTGAAGTCATCTTCATCATGGCAAGGACACTTTATTAGACTAGCATCTCCTGTTAAATTCACTTCAAAAGGTAAAATGTTTGATGCAAACAATAAAGCTTTGTTTACAGAAGAACACACGCTTCCAGCTTCAGCTGTTGCTAAGTTTTTATTTACTCAAGCTGTTGATGGTAAGGTTAATGATAATTTTAATTTAATTGAAAAAAATTATTTTCAAGGAGCTTTACTTAATGTAAATGATAGTAAATTGGCTGGTATTGGGCTAGATGGTAAACGTTTTAGTTATAAAAGCAAAACTCCAGAAGGTTGGATGTTAACTGATAACATATGGGCTCGATATTTTAACGGAAATGTAAACAATGTTAATGGTGGTATAGATCCTAATAGCATAGTGCTAAGCAATGGTCAAACTGTAGCGGAATTTTTTGGCGCTGGTTTAAATGAAACAGGTAATAGATTATCTGCTTTTGATTTTGACGATACATTGTTCAAAACAAACTCTGAAGTTACTGTTAATAAACAAGATGGTTCTACTTATAACCTAACAGCTGCTCAATTTGCGGCTCATACTTTAAGTAAAGGTGAGAAATATGATTTTGCACAATTTGATCAAGTTATAAAACCAGAAGCTTTAGAGGGTTTAAATCAACTTAAAGATAAATTAGCTAAAGGCGATAACGTAACCATATTAACAGCTAGAAACATGAGAGCTGGAGATGCTGTTATGAAACTAATGAATGAGTATATTGGTAAAGATGCTAATAAAATTAAATTTATAGGTGTTGGTAATAGTAAAGCTGAGGCTAAAGCTATATATCTAACTAGAGCTATAAAAAAATACGGCTATAATAGTGTATTTTTTACTGATGACGCTGTAAGAAACATCGACGTTGCTAGAGACGTATTAAGCAAAATACCTGGATTAAAAAGCGAAGTAACACTAGCTACTCCTGATGTGATAAAAGCACAACAAAATGTTGTTTCTGAAAAAGCAGATCCTAACGAAAGAATAATTGCAAAAAGTAAAAAGAAAATATACGACGAAAAAGCAAACGCTGAGAAAACAGGAGATCAAGCAGCTGAAGGTTTAGCCGCTATATTAGAAGCTAATTGGAATAAAAACGGTGATCAAAACTTTGAAATTGTAACAGACAAAGCTAGAATACAAGAAATATTAGCTGAAGAAGGTGTTGAAGGATTTGAAGCTGAAAATGCTTTAAAAAACAATGCAGGTTTTCAAATAATTGGTACTAGTAAAATATTTATAGATTTAACAGAAAAAGGATCTTTAAACACTACTATACATGAATCAGGTCACGTTTGGAATCAAGTTATTTTTAACTCAGCTCCGGATGTTTGGAATAGTATAATTTCTAGAGTTAAAGAAACTGGATTGTTTGATACTGTTTTTAATAAAATAAAGAATGATCCTGCTTATGCCGGTTTAATAGAAAAATATAACAACGGAGATACTTTTGGATTAGAAAATGAAATTTTTGCAAGAATATTAGAAGACTATGGCGCTAAAGCTTTAGGTACTAACAAAAATACTCTTTCTCAAATAAAAGACATCATAAGTAAATATATGACAGAACTAGCTAACATGCTAGGTTTTGATCCTACGACTAAGAACTTTGGAGATTTAACTTTAGATCAAATGATTGATCTTGCTGTTTCTGAAGTTGTTTCAGGTGATCCTTTGTCTAATTTTTCTAAACTAAAAGATTCAGAAGGTAAAACTTGGTATAAAAAATCTAGATCAAATGTAGATCCTGAGTATAGAGCTTCTATTAATCCAGAATATCAAGGTTTAAAATCTTTAGAAAGATTTTATAAAGAAAGTAAAAATCTAATAGATGCTATTAAAAAGTCTTATGCAACTGTTAAAGATGTTATGACTTTTGAAGAATGGTCTGATTTTGTTGCTAAAACAACAAGTGAAGTACAAATAGGTAAAACTGAATCAGAGAAAGCTTTGTTAATAGCTAAGGAAAATGCTGCTAAAAATGAAGCAGCAAGACTTAAGAAAATAAAAGCTTTAAAAGAAACTGATAGTTACACCGAAGAAGATCAAAATAAAACATCTGAAGAGCTAGATAAAAAACTAGAAGAGGTTCAAAACGAAGCTATTGAAAAAGAAAAAACAAAAGCTGAAGGTCAAGCTGAAGGATTAAATAGAAACTTTAGAAAAATATTAAACTCTATAACGGGTAGACTAGGCAAGCCATCAAGATGGTTTATACCACCAAATGCAGAAGATATTAAAGGATTACTTTATGCTTTTCTGCCAGGAGGTAAATTAGGTAATGAAGCTAAAAAGTTTTTTCAATCAACTATATTAGGACCTTATTCAAAAGGTGTTGCTGCTGCTGAAGCTGAGATATTGGCTAAGACTAAGCAGTTTACTGAAATAATGAAAAACTTTAAATCAGATTTAAAAGATGTAGTAGATGGTACACCTTATAGTAAAGGGCAGGCTATTAAAGTTTATAATTGGATTAAAAATGGAGTAGAGGTTGATATAGAAAAACAAAGTTACATAGATGCTTTAGTTTCAGCTGTTGAAAATGATCCTGAGTTAAAAGCTCTTGCTGATCAAATTGAACAAAATTTTCCTATAGAATATAAAGCTACATGGAGAAATGATACTACTATAAACAAATCTATATACGATGCTATCAATTCTGGAACTAGAGCTAAACATTTAGAAGTTTTTGCGGAAAATGTAGATAACATATTTAACAAAGACAACATGCAAGAAATAGAAAACTTGTATGGTAAAAAGTTTAGACAAGCTTTGCAGAACTCATTACAAAGAATGAAAACTGGTAGAAATCGTGTAAGCACGGACGCACAGTCAAACGCATTTTTAAACTGGATAAACAGAGCTGTAGCAACTACAATGTTTGTTAATACTAGGTCAGCTGTATTACAGCTGTTATCATCTTTAAATTTTATAGGTAGACCTAATAATAACATATTTCAAGCAACAGCCGCTATGTTTAGTGAAAACTGGAAAAAAGATTTTAACACTCTTTGGAACAGTGATTATTTAAAAAACAGAAGAGAAGGTGCTAAGTTTGATGTATTGGCTGATGAAATGTCTGAAGGTGATGTGACTGGTTTAAACAAAATACTTAAGTTTGGATTTTTACCAACTAGAATGGCAGATAGTTTTGCTATAGCACTAGGCGGAGCTGCTTTTTACAGAAATACCATGAAAGCATTGATGGCTCAAGGAATGTCTGAAGCTGACGCTAAAGCTGAAGCTATGAGACAGTGGCAAGGTAGTTCTGAAGAATCTCAACAGTCTTCTGATCCTTCTAAAATATCTGAAATTCAATCAAGTTCTGTTGGTAAGATAATATATGCTTTTGCAAATACACCTTTCCAATATGCTCGTATTGTAAAAAGAAAATTACAAGATGTAATATCGGGAAGATCAGCTGCTGAAGGAGGTGGTAATCAAATAAGAAAAGATCTTCAAAGTGTTTTGTATTACTCTGTTGGTCAAGCTATGATATTTAACGCTTTACAAACAGCTTTATTTGCAGTAGCTTTTGAAGATGATGAAGATGAAAAAGAAAAATTAATGGATGAAAAAACTATTTTGTCTGTTGAAAGAGCTTTAACATCTTATGCTAAAAGTTTAGGTAATCCAGGTGCTGTGGTTGGTGCTATATATAATGTTATAGCTGAAGCTGGCGAGCAACAAAAGAAATTTGGTTTTATAGATAATCCATACAAAGTTGCTTTAGAAGCCACATCTATATCACCTCCTTTAAATACCAAGCTTAGAGATATAGTTGCGATAGGTAATATATATAAATATAATGAAAAAGAAATTAAAAAAGATCCTTTTAAACTTTCTCCTGACAACAAAGCTTTGGAAATTGTTGGTAATGCTGCTTCATTTGGTGGTGTTCCTTTAGATAGAGTTATAAGAAAAGCTCAAAATTTATCCGCTATAGCAAATGAAGAGTCTGATGCATGGCAAAAATTATTTTTAGCTTTAGGTTGGAGTAAGTGGGAGTTAGGTGTTGAAAATAAAGATAAAATGTCTTTAGATTTAGACTTAGACCTAGATTTAGATTTAGATTTAGATTTAGATTTAAAAACAGGACCTTTAAACAAAAACATATTAAATAAGAACTTACCAAATAATGTTATAGGTAGAGCTAATGATGATGGAAGTATAGAGGTAGATCCATCTTTATCACCTGCTAAAAAAAAGAAAGTAATAGCTCACGAAAAACAACATCAAAAAGATATGAAATCTGGTAAGCTTGGATATGACGATGACTTTGTGTATTACAATGGTAATAAACATGAGCGTAAGGCTGGTAAAATAGAATACAAAGGTAAAAAGTACATAGAGGGCCATCCCAAACTACCTTGGGAAGCGGCTGCAAACAAGGTAGAAAAATTTGCATAAATAATAATAATAATAATATGGCAACAAAGGAAGAAAGACTAGCTGCAATAAGAAAAGCTGACATGGATCGTGACAGTGAATTTGATGATCTAGGTTTTGAAAAAGGTTTAGGAAGAGTAAAAAGCAAAGAAAGAGTAGGTCAATATAAAAGAGACAGAGAGGGAGCTCGAGATATGTCTAATTCTAAACAAAATAGAGGTAGTCAAACTGAAACATATACAAAGTCAGATGAATCGACAGATACTTTTGATAAACTAGATTCTAATGCAAGTGGAGAAAGTAGAAGCAAAAGAAAACAAAAATCTTTAGATAGAGAAACTTTAAGAGATGCTAGAAAAGAAAGAAAAGCCACAAGAATAGCCGATAGAAAAGGTATGAGCGTTAGTCAGGCTCAAGATTTTATGAAAAACCGTAGAGATAGATTAAATGCAGCTATGGGAGAATTTGGCAAAGGTATTGTTGGTCAAGAACAAGATCTTAATAGAATAAAAGATAGAGAGTATAAAAAACGAGGAAGAGGTACTAGAGCTGAAGAGTACAAACCGTTTGCTGATTCTAACACTAGAACTAAAAGTACTTATTATGATAATGTTATAAAACCTAGAGAAGGTGTATCGATGATGCCGAAATCAAAAGCAATAGACATTAAACCATATGTTGCTAAAGAAAAACAAAAAGCAGAACAAAAAGATAAAATCACTGATTCTTCAAAAGGAATTAAAGCTACAATAACGCCTACTCCAAATAGTGAAAACTTTGCTGACAAGCTAATAGGAGCAACACCCGATGTATATTCATCTGTTAAAGGTTTAGTTACGGCTGATAACGCTATTTTTACAAGAAATCAAGGAGAACAAAATATGGCTAGAGAGGAAAAAATTAATTTCCCAGGGCAACAATCTATTTACGATAAATATAAAATTAAATCAGGTGTTTATTCTGACGAACAAGATAGAAGTAGTGTACAAGGAAATATGAATAATGCTAATGGCAGAGGTAGATAAATAAAAAAAAGGGGAGCAAACCATTACGGTAAGCTCCCCTTTAATTGTTTCTAATATTAACCTAATATTAATCCGATTATAATACCTACTACAGGTCCTAGTACTGCCCACAGTTCTAATATTCTAATCTTTTTTAACTCTGCGTTTGTAAACACATTGTCTGATGTATCAAGAATAACATTACCAGCTTTTGTTTTAGCTTGTTGTAATTCTTGTTCTAATTGTTTGATTTGTTTTTTTGCATCCGCAAAAGTAAATTTACTAGCCATTGTTTTTATTTTAATTATTAATTATCCATCACAGGATACACAGTTTGGGTCCATAGCGTTTGCAGCTATATCACCCCTAAGAACTGATTCAGTTCTCATATAGTAAAGGGTTTTTACCCCTCTCTTCCAGGCTTCAAAATGAACTTTATTAATCCATCTTGGTTCTGCCTCCGCAGGAAACGCTAGATTAAGCGACACTGATTGGTCTATATAATCTTGACGTATTCCAGCCTGACCGACTAACTCCAGTTGGTTTATCTCTTTAAACGTTTTAAAAACGTTTTTTACAGGCTCACCATCTTCTTTAGTCAATCTTCCGAGGTGATCGTAAAACCATCCATCGAGTTCTTCAATTCCTTGAACGGATCCACCATCTTCCAGAATCTTGTCCCAAGTTTCCTTGGTATCAATACTAATTTTTCTAAATATCTTTTTAAGTTCATTATTTTTTCTTATAAAAGTTCCTTTAGCTGATTGTTCAGTAAACACATTAGCCGCCCAAGGTTCTATACCAGCTGATATATTACCACTAAGCTTACTGTTAGAAACAGTAGGCGCTACAGATCTAAGGTGTGTGTTTCTAAAACCGGTACCAACACACCATAAAGGTTCTCCATATATCTCAGCTAACTTACGAGAAGCTCTTTCTGTTTCTATTTTAATTTTACTAAATATTTCACGAGTTTTAAACTGAGCTAAAAGCCCTTCAAAAGCTATTCCCTTCTGTTGTAAGAGCGTATGCCAGCCTAATACGCCTAAACCTATAGCTCGGCCTTTTTCTGCTGATCTAATGGCGTTTTCAAAGCCTTTCATATTCTTAGCTTTTTGTATAAACTCTTCCATTACACCATCTAAAAACCATGTAGCATCGTAAATAAGATTAGTATTTTTCCACTCATCATATTTAGCTAGATTTAAAGAAGACAAACAACAAACAAAACTATGACTTTCATCTGTATGTAATGTAATTTCACTACAAATATTAGTCATATGTACTTTTAAGCTATTCGACTTGTAAGCATCTGGATTAGCTTTGTTTGTATTACCTTTAAAGAGGATATACGGCTCGCCAGTAGCTTTACGTTTTTGGAGTAGCTTGGACCATCTGATTCTTGCTTCTTGATCTCCGCTCTCGAGCTTACGCATAAACTTATCACCAACGACAGCACACTGATGTAGGTTAAGAGATTGTCTGTTGACGTCGCCTTTAGGCTCTCTGATTTCCAACCATTCATCAAAATCAGCGTGTTCGATGTTGAGATTAACGGATGCAGCTCCTCTACGTACTGATCCTTGATTGGTTGCGAGTATAGTTGAGTCATAGATCTTGCAAAAAGGGACAACTCCATCTGATGTTCCATTACCTGTAATTTTAGCTCCGGCAGGGCGTATCATGTTGATGCCTATACCTACTCCGCCGCCGTGTTTAGCAAGTAGCATCATTTCTAAATTCTTTTGACCTATGTCGTTTATACTATCAGCTACATCAATACCAAAACAACTTATAGGTAAACCTCTATCTGTTCCTGTATTAGAAAGAACTGGTGATGCTAAACACAACCAGCCTTTCCATATGTAGTCAAAAAACTGTTCAGCCATCTCTGGCTTATACAAACGCCTAGCTATAGCGCTTGAAACTCTCCAGTAAGCATCTTTAGGTGACTCACCTATAAGTAGATACCCACCTATAATAGTCTTTTTATAAACTTCGGTATCACCCCAAGTAGGATAGTCAACACCCTTTTTCCAATTGGTATTCCACATTGTTTTTGTTTTTTTAAAAATTTATCTAAATGTTTTTCCCAATGCATTCTATACTCATATCCGCTAGGAAATGTTTTATTGCATTGACTACATTTTATATTATCCCTAGGCATTATATAGATATATAGCATAGCCTACCATAACATTAGCATTTACAGCTACTAAATTCCACTGCTTTGCTAGCCACACCTGTGGGGTACATAATATACCACCTATTATATAAACTATAGGGCCTACATTACCATAACTAAGAACATATGGACCCATCATTATAAAAGCTGTGCCCATATACCCAAGTCTTTGTGCTAAACGTTCTTTAGCACTTATTCTTCTGTTTTTAACTAATAATTTTAAGAAATCTTGTTTCATAGCCAATTTAATATTATATTTAGTGCTATAAGTGTATTAGTTATAACAGCTTGAAGTATTAGCAATGTTCTCATAAGAGCTACGCTATCAGCATTTTCTTCAGCTTTTTCTCCTAAAGCTTTTGCCCAAATTCTCCACATTTTTTTCATTACCAAATATCTTCAAAATCTTCTCCTTCGTTCGCCTTAGAGTAGTCCGTGGGACGTACAGCAAAAAAGTCAGTATGAGTGTGACCACCAGTGAGGTGATAAAACCAGTCGAGTTTTGCTGCTCCTTCTGCGTCAAATTCAAAGTACTCCCTGATGTTGACGTAACCAAGTTCGTGTATTTTTTCATTAAGTCTTTTTCTAATAAATTGTTTGAGATCGTATGCTTTGAGATTTTCAATATCTCCTTTTTCGAACATTTTGTCAATATACTTTTCTTCTGCTTTAAGCATTGATTCTGCTGCATCAATAACATCTTTTTTACAGTCTTGTAATAAGTGATTATCTTCTTGACACATATGTTTAAAAAGTTTACAACCCATTTTACTATGCAAAGATTCATCTCTTACAGACCATTTCATTTGTTGACCTATTCCTTTGAGCAAATTACGAAGCTGAAAGCTATAAAGTACAGCAAAAGCAGAGTATAAACTAACTCCCTCCGCGAATGCACTAAATATAGCAAGGCTTTTTGCAATTCCAACTCTTTTACTTCCGTCATAACTAACTAAATTATTAAATCGTTCCATTGTAGCTTCATCCTGTAGAAAAGCTTTAAAATCTTCTAAGCCTAGAGTTTCGTTTAGATAACTATAAGCCACAGCATGAATTGTTTCTTGAGAACCAAACATCATTGCCATTTGTTGTATCTCGTGCTTAGGAAACCAACCAACAACCTTTTGTGTCCAATAATCAGACACAGCACACTCTGTTTGAGCAAAACCTAACAAAATGTTTCCAACAAGATTTTTTTCTGATTCAGTAAGTTTTTCATTCCAATCCTTAACATCACCAGACATTGGTATCTCCGTGTGTAACCAAAAAGCTTGAGCTTGTTTAAGCCAACCCTCAGTATAATATTCTGGATACTCAAAAGGTTTGTAAGGTATTCTTTCGTCAAATAATCCCATTTAATTTTCTATTTTTGCTTCTTGTTCTTTTTTTCTTTCTTCAAAAACTTTAGTTAATTCTTTTAAAGCTTTTTTATAACCAGGCATTAACTTAATTAATTCAGTTGTACCTATAGATAAATCTCTTAAATTTTCAAGCTCTTGTACTATTCTATTAAGTACTCCACCTAAAGTGTCTATCTTATTAGACATTTCTATTAATTTACTTTCTTTCATTGAAAAGATTTTTTATTTAAAAACACAGGAGACTTATCTTTTGTGTATACAACATAATGTTTTTGTCTCTCCTCTATAACAATATTATCATCCTTTTTAAATCTAGTAGGATAATTTTTTAAAACGTATTCTTTTATATTTTCACTCATAATAAATAGTTAGTACTAATTCAATAAAAGGTAAATAAAACACGTGCTCTACAAATGTTTTCTCTGGATAGCTTCTAACACCTAATAAAACTCCAGGATATAATCCAAAACTAAGTTCCCAACCTGTCATTTTTCTGTTCTTTTAAGTAATAATTTAACATTTTCATATGATGTTTAATGCGCTCTTTGTAATGATCATAAAGTGTAAAACCCATGTTTTCTTCCAATTGCGTCGATGTCTCTGTATTTGATTGATTCATTTGCTTTTATATAATTATTAATGTCTTTTTGTAATATTCTACGAGTGTACATCATCCGCGTTTCTTTCTTCTTTCTTTGATCAATATCATCGTCAGTTCTACTTCTTTCTGGTTTTGCGGTTTGTAAAGCGTCTTTCCAATCTTGTTTTTCGTAAGCCATAGTTTAAATAATTTCCATCTTAAAGGAAAAGATTCGTTAGCTCTTCCTTTGCATTCTATTATGTAGTCTTTTCCAATAAAATCAGGTGTATATTTAATTCCCAAGATTTTCTTTTGCCCTCGGTTAGTATATTCACCTTTCCCATTTGCTTGTTTCTCAAAAGACTCATTGTCAAAATTAAAACCTTCGACCAACTGGAAAACCTCATTTTCATATCCTTCAAATAATTTGTTCTTTTTAAGAGCCATATAGGTGTATCTTTCTAAACCCGAAGCAAAGTTGATACCATCATATGATACCTTCTTTGCTGC
>Ga0209090_10002593_pt1 | contig 11389 bp, 16 predicted proteins | sample ArcticOcean_MG_C_9_FD_187432 | JGI IMG/M metagenome (GOLD analysis project Ga0209090, IMG submission 187432) | Marine microbial communities from western Arctic Ocean - ArcticOcean_MG_CB2_152 (SPAdes) (version 2) | ecosystem: Environmental > Aquatic > Marine > Oceanic | place: Arctic Ocean... | reverse complement strand
GGACTGTCGTCAGGCTTAACATCCATATAACAATCAGCATCTATAAAGTTCCAGTTAACAGAACCATCTTCGTTGAAATTTTCTGGATTAGTAATAGCCTTGTTAAACGCTCTTCCCATTTCATTTGATATTTGCATGTTTTTCCCCTTTCCCTTATTGCTTAATATATGTATATTATACAGGTATATGGGGTCTATGTCAACCTTTTTTACCACTTTTTTTGGCAAATTTCTTGTCGTTTCTCACTTTTTTACGGTTTCTATGCCATTTTGCAATGCGTTCTGCCCAACTAGGCTTGCCTACATATAGGGCTTTAATCTTGATATAGTATGGGTCAGTTGGTGCTGTATAAATCATGTATCCTTTGGGGTAAGGAGTACCTTGGTACTCTATATCGTCTCGTAAGATTTCAATAGATTCACCACCGTGATTGTATGATATTATCATTACTCCGTTGTAGGCTTGCAGAGCATTGACAGATTCGCCGTCATCGATGACTTTGAAGTCTTCGGATATTTGATTAATTTTGTCAGTATACTGTCCCATAGCTTATATTATACTATAATTAGTGATGCTTGTCAAGTGGAGCGGGTTGAGAGGATCGAACTCTCATCAAAAGGTTGGAAACCTCTTATAATAGCCATTATACGAAACCCGCGGCTTAATGGGTGGAGCTCCTTAACCGATTCGAACGGTTGACCTACTGATTACAAATCAGTTGCTCTACCAACTGAGCTAAAGGAGCCTAAACTTTTTTCTTCTTACTACTTATCGCTTATTACATTATACAGCAAAGTATAATGGTACTCCCTAGGAGAGTCGAACTCCTGTTGTCGAGATGAAAACCCGATGTCCTAACCACTAGACGAAGGGAGCAAATAAATGTGAGGTGCGGTACACTTAAGGACTTTACTGGGCATGGTATTTACAACTCTTTTTCATGATGCATTTTACTGCACAATCCCACCTAATATACGAAATACCACTCGGGCACCTCAAAACTCTAACTATGGTTATCCATGTTTATCTCTTGCGAGAAGTTCAACGATACCATATACTCTTGTAAATCATTACAATCATATATTTGACGTAACGCTTCAGCTGGTTTAAAATTTCCAATCCTTGCAACTTGCGATGCAATTAAAACCAGATCGTGTCTGCCAACATTGTGTTTCTGGCATATCTTTTGTATATCTAAATTTGCGGATGTGTCTTCTGCGTTTTCGTTTTTCATAATGTATTATACTGTCATTGAGTGAGGATGTCAACTAAATTATTGTTAACTTCGTATATTTGTTTTAGTTTAGTTACGTCGATGTTGTTGTTCTTAATTACAAGAGTATGTTGAACATGTCCTTGTGTTGGGAATTTTATTGTATGGTCTATACCTATTTTTTGTAAAAAATCAGATAACCATTTCAAATTATAAACAGTAACCAAGTAGTTCATCTTATTGTTAGAGTATATCTCGTCTAACAACAAATCATTGTCAACGTAATAAACGTAATCAATTGGGCCTATTTCTTGTATATCAGTTATTGTAACTGGTGGGCGACTGACCCCGTAATCCTGTTTTCGCTTTTCGATAAACCATTCTGCAGATATTATATCAACAAGTGTTATAGCTACACTCCCACCCTCTTTACATACTCTCAGAATCTCTATGAGGTCGTGTATAAACTGTTTGAATGTTGTGTGACTGTATACACTATATGCACAGATAATATCAAACGTGCTGTCTTCAAAAGGGTAAGGTAGTTCATCTATACCATCAACGTTATATACATTATTAAATGCATTGTGGTGTACCCAATTTGCTTCTTCATAAACTCGTTGTCCGTGCTTAATTGCTTCTTCATCTACATCTAAACAAGTATATTGATGTAATGGGAACATACTTGTGTCGGCGCCATCCATACATAAGTTACCTCTGTTGCCGCCAATGTCTAATATAGTAGACTCGGCCCAGTTAGGAGATCCATGCATTACATCAAAGAATTTTAGCCTAGGTTGTCTAGGAAATATTGGCATACTAAAGTTTTAATACCGTGTCGTCTGGAAGTTTTGTTTTGGGGTCTGCATCTGCTGTTGAATTAATGCTGTCTAACTGTCCGGCTCCTTGTGGATTGTGACCGTCTGTTAGGTTTGCAAACGGATTAACTTTTCCCATTAACATATCTTCAAAGTAACTAGGTGCAGTAATTTGCTTAGTACGTTTAAGGAACCAATCAATCTTAGTAGCATGGTGCATTCTTGCTTGACTCATGTTTGGATGGTTGAAGTCTTGTGGATCTTCTGGATTACCTTCCATATACTCTCTATCAGCAAATGTCTTATCATCGTTTTCACCAGTAAGGTCTGCTCGGTCATGTAGTATCTCGAATTGACAACGTGTAAAGATGTTATTCATTTTTGCAATTTGGCTAACCCATGTATCATTCTGGGAGTTCATACTCCAACAATCAACAAGTGTAAACCAGTCCATAGGAATAAGAGGAAAAATTGCCATAGGATGATCATGATTATCGCTTGGTGCCAATAATTTAAACTCTCCGTTATGTGTGTCTACTTCTAGATCCCAATCTTGTGTTTGCATAAGTGCGTCATCGTTCCAAAGGAACAGCCACTCTCCGCTACTGCTGTGAGATAGTAAGTTAACATATATATGCAACTGCTTATAGCCCAACGGCTTAAATACTTTTGCTTTTAAACCACAATTATATGGTGCAACAAACTCTTTCCCTTTGTTTTCTAACCAATCCAATGACTCTTGGTCATCTTCATCTACACCTAACATAATTTCGATACGACCTGGATGCTTTGCTGTATCTAATAATGATAGCAAACTTTTTTCTAATGCTCCACTAGTTACTCTACCACGTGTGGGTAAAATAATACTAATTATAGCTGGCTCGTTTATTGTAATTTCTGCTGTGTCCATTGTGTTAACCTGTTATTAATTTTCTAATATTGCCACGGAACGTATAATGTCCTACGTGATTAAGTGCTGTTCTAGGATCAAGGAATACTTCCCCGTCCATATCTTGCCAGCGTCTACAGAAGGTATAATCTTCACTCAAGTAACGTCTGCTCTCTGGGTCGATGATTGTATCAAACAATGCATACATATGCTTTTCAAACTTTTGGTCTACATTGATATCGTTTGCATAACTTAGTTCAGGGTGGTTATCAAACATTTTCTGGATAACTTCTTTCTTAATACACATAAAGCCTGTGCCAGCATCTTTAAGTTTAATTAAGTTATCTCTAATTTGTATTTGCGGTACCGGTTTGCCTTCTTCATCTTTCAAGAAGTCGAAATTTACAACATAGTTTGAACTATGTCCTTCTATAGTATCAGGTGTTTCTGCTTCATCGCCTCTTGCGGCATTGATAATACTATTCCAGTTAATTGCTTTCTTGGGATATGCTCCTACCACAACCGGCTTATCATATGCTACCATTCTTAGCATATCATTTGGATCAAACTCGATATCAGCATCGACAAAGAATAAATGTGTTGCTTCTGGATGTTCCATAAAGAAACTTACTAGTGTATTTCTACCCCTAGTAATTAAACTTTCATTTGCTAGTGTACTGACTGTGAAGTTAATATCGTATTTGTTACATAGTATAGCAAGTCTCATCATACTTCTAAAGTATGGCTCGCCAATTTGTCCGCCGTAACATGGTGTTGCAATAAAGATGTGTTTTTCTCTTAATACTTGGATAGGAATTTCTATCTTTGCATCTAATAAGTTATACAATACATCATTTTCGTTTGCGGCTTCGTTGTTAAGTGGAAGGTCGGTTGATACTTTATCTGATTGGTTACTAGTCTTAGATACTTTAGATTTCTTTTTAGCCATTTGCGTTGTTCTTCCTGTGATCAAATACAATAGTTGTTTATTATACTATATTTAATCTATCAAGTCAATACAAATGACTAAAAGTGGTGCGGATATTACTGGGGCTTTCTGCTGATAAACGAGTTAAGTTTTTCTGCTTCTGTTATTACGTCTTCGGTGCTTGGCATATTCTCTGCTTTGCCTGCCTTGGCTTGTAGAATTAGTCTTGCTTCTTGTATAAGTTCCAATCTAATTTCGTACGGGGTCTTATTCGACATTGCATATACTCCTTTTGCTTATTAGTTATAACTAATAATACTTATGTTGCTAGTATTTATCAGTATACTGGCAAAAAGTTAAAGCTATACATTGCTTTATAGATTGCTATTTAAATAATTTTCCTGTGGAATATTTTCTGTGAACTACATTAATATCACTAAAGTCTTCTACTGCACAACTTAGTACTACTCTATCTATATTACTGTGTTCATTCATTCCTCTATGGAATATCATTGTGTTATAAAATGCTGGCATTGATGGTTTGTCCCACTTACACAATATTTCAGTATTTTCCATATCAGTCTTTGTTACAAATCCCATCTTTTCATTTTCCCTTGCAGGAATATCCTTAAACCGTGGGAATGTTGCCCACTGCCCTTCCATTACATCAGCATCGCCGAATACAGGAAAGTTTAATGCACATTGTCTAGTATGGAATACAGGCCCTTCACAGTGCCATCTGCTGTTACAGTTTGCTGGAGTTCGTAACATAAGAATACTGTTAAACCGTAAGTGTAACGTATCGCCTAAAAACTCTTTCATTCGTTTAGTGAGTTCAAAATCAACTTCTTCATACAAGTTAACTTCTTTAAAGTCTCGTTTGTTTTGGCCTCTGCTGTTTTCTTCTACGTTCATATAGCTCTGATACCAGTTTGCACTTTGGCTTCGATTTTTCATACCTTGTATATCGTCTAAATTCTTTTTATCTTCTTGGGCAACCAATCGGTCTTCTGCAGGAATATAGTATTGAGAAACATCGAACGGTATCTCTGGCATTTCTGGTACTTCAAAGTAATATGGTAGCTGATTTCTCATTTAAATAATGTTCCGTTTAAATATTTTTTATGTATAATGTTTATATCTATGTTTTCTGCACAGGCAATACTACATATTGTTCTGTAAGTATCCGGACATTCTTCATTGACGCCTCTGTGTAGATACATTGTGTTGTAAAAGAATCCTCTATTAAGTACTGGAGAAACATATTCGTCTAATACCTCAATATGTTCGACATCTGCTGTTTTAATATAGCCCATTCGTTCTACTTGCTCTGGCGCAATATTGCCCCATTTTTTATTATATCCCCATTGTGCTTTAGTAGTACCAACCTTGCCTTCAACTAAAAAGTTTAATGCACACCTTCTACTTCTTAACGATGGTCCTTCACAATGCCACCAGCCATTTTTACCTGGTAAACTCCGTAGTAAACTTACACTGGTCATTCTAATATCTAATAAATCGTTGGCCCACTCATTTAACTCTTTACTCATATCAGCATTTTGTTCTTCGGTCATACCGGTGCCGTCTTCTAGTAAAGGTAAATTTTGTTGGTTTGGATTTCCGCCTCCAAAGCCTTGTAAATACCAGCCAGCTTCTTTAGAACTTGTTTTGCCTTGAGCTAAACTATCTACATAGTCAGAGTTATTATCGACAATTTGATCATCACCTAGCATTAACTTGCCGTTGTCTAAATATTTCAATACATCGAACGGCAATGTTATTTCCGGTACTTCAAAGTAGTATGGCATCATTTGAACAATGCTCCTGATTCATAAAGCTCGTATATTTTTTCTATAGGCTCATTAATAGCCATACTAATAACCATTCTATCTTGGTCTGTGAAGTTAAATACTCTGTGCCAATGCATAGTGTTATAAATTGTTGGCTTGCCTATGGTCATTCTGTGCTCTGCAAGTACTTTCATATTGTCATCTTCCCACCAGGCGCCACGTGAGTCATTTGTTTCTAGTTCTTCTTCTCCCCTTGTACACCATTGTACATAAGACTTTTCAAAGTCGCCGCTAACCATAAAGTTTAATGCACACCTACGTCCAAATGTATTAGGTCCTTCGGCATGCCATGGGCTACTAGCGTCTTTATTAGTGTTTAACAGGGTTAAACTTCCCACTGGTATAGTTAGAACACTCTCTAAATAAGTTTTTACAATAGAATACCAATTACTAGGTACTCCTCTATATTGAAAGTTTTTACCGCCCATGCCTGATCCGCTTGGGGATAAAAAGTCCATAGGGTGTTGTACATACTTGCTATCAACAAGCTCTTGGGGTATATCTAGTTGAGGTAAATCTAAGTAGTATGGGATCATGCTACTATTTATCCTTCAAAGAAGACGCTTCTGAGATTTTATTGAAGCATTACTGAGTTTTGGTTATACTGATATCGTTTAAGTTGTTACAAAATTCGTATGGACACCTAGTTGATTCACTCGGTATTTCCCAATTGTCAAGTTGAGTTATGTTGCCAAAGTTTTTTGCTCCACACCAACTACTAATTACTTCACCGTTCATATCAATATTTAAACTGTCAAATCCAAGTTCACATTTCATTCCGTAAAACTTGTTTAGGCCTTCATTTATAATTTGATGACTTTGTACATACTTTGCTGGAGCATCTTCATACATAAATTCTGTACTCCAAAACTTAGGGTGGTCTTGATTGTCATCAGGGTCTTCTGTATGATTGTGAGGAGCAGGGTTTGGTAATACTCCCGGGCGTTGCATTATTTTTATTTCTTCTGGAGTATAATCGTAGTACGTTGTTTGCTGACGATGATTTGCCTCTGGCCCTAAGTATTTGTTGTACATAGTTTTTATGGTTATATTCACATCATATACACCTTGGCGTGTACCGTCTGTGAACATATTTCGTAAATTGTCTGCAACTGTGCTTAACTGCTCTACTTGTCCTCCAATACCTGCAATGTTTATATCCATTATTAGTGCATCTTTTAAAGTAGCAACTACATTATATAAATGCTGTTCGTCCATTGTTAACGGATGATATGTTATAACTACACCTGTTAAATATTCTTTTGCTTCTTCCCACCAACGTACAGTTCTACTGCCATTAGTATATATTGTAACACTCGATCCGTGATATGCTATGCGTTTTATTATTTCTTCAAAGTTGGGTATGGTAGTTACTTCGCCGCCTAATAACTCCCAGTGCATAAATCTATTTGCTTGTTTATAATGCTCTGATATTTTATCTACTACTGATATGTATTGTTCTGTGGATATCCACGGCTTAGTGCCGTTGTGTAAGATAGGTGGGCAATAGTCACAACTATAGTTACAGGTATTACCCATGCTCCATTGTATTTGTACTGCTCTGTCTGGATCTGTGGTATGTGGACCTTTAACTGATATGAGTGTAGCCATACTAGTATTTATCTAGAATTTTAGTAACCGCCTGATTTGAACCAGCCCTTACCTTTTAATTGGAAGCCGCCGCCGGCAACTATTACTTTCTTTAATTCTTCTTCGTTACATTCAGGGCAAGTAGTTAATGGAGTATCACTCATCTTCTGTATTATTTCGAAACCGTGTTCGCATTTCTTACATGCATAATTATATGTTGGCAACAGTTTCTCCTTTTAGTTTGAGCACTATATCCGATAATACTCGTTCAGTTGCTAATTGGTCATAATCTAATGGTGCATCTACTTTCTTCCATTCTGTATCTTCCCAAATTTTACCTTTTTGTATCCAACTGTACACTTGCTTTAGGTCTGTGGGTACAGGAAATTCAGCATGATGATTAACTATTACTTGTTTTGCTATTTCTCTACTATATCCAGGTTTTGTAAATCCATGTGTCACACCCATAAACTCTACAAATTCGCTGTTAGTTTCTTGTGCAAATAGTTTGCTTTTTTCTGCACTGGTCCAAAGATCATCTGCGCCATGGTAACATGTAACGTCCCAATCTTTTGCTTTATAAAATTCTGGCTCAAATGGCCACAAGTTTCCGTAACACAATGAAAAGAATGTTTTCTTAGGAAGTATGTCACTGTAATGTGCAATAACGTTTGCTACAGTGTCCGCTCCCCAACTGAACCCCACAAATGCTACACGTTGTAAATCTATTCCAGCAAACATGTTCTTGTGGTTTTCGCATAGGAACTTATACGCTTCTACAGTTTCCATTGCTCTCATCTTTGGACTTACATAACTACTAAAGTCATTCCATCCAATAGCTTCCATGCTTCTGCCTGTAAAACTGTCAACGCATAATGTAGCAATTCCTTGAGCTCCTAAACTGTCTACAAATAAATCAGTGTCACTACCTAGTCCACCTGAACCGTGACTGATAATACACAACGGCTGATTACCTTTAAACTTGTTAGGGATAGTTAATAATGCTCCTACCCTGATTGGCGTGTCGTCCCAGAATATATTCTTAGAACTTTTTACATCAAATATAACTCGTTTTACGTTGTTCACTATACTATTAACTCCATTAAATTCATTAGTACGGCGGTGCCACTTATAGCACTACCAATCATAATTGCTTTGTCATTCCAGCAATGCCCTACATACACCCAACTGCATGCCGCTAGTGCATAGCATACTTGTCCTGCTGTGCCAAATCCTGCACTCATTATAAACACGCCAACTACACCGAGTATAGTTGCAACCCATTTAACATAACTGTCAACAGTTCCGGTTGGAGTAGCAGGCTTTAAGTCGTCTACTTCAAGTTGGAGTTCTTCCATCTCTTGTTTAAGACGCTTACGCTCTGCATTGAGTTCCATGGCAAGTTTTGCACCTTTGCCCATAGTGGTGTCTTTCATTTGCTCATGTACTTGCTGACTTAATTTTTCTTCTATTTTTTCAGCTACCGTATCCGATGTAGAGTCTACAGCTTTCTTCATGATAGCTCCTTAAATTTATCAAAATGCATATTCCAAACTACTTGTGGGACGCCATAAAATTCTGTCATGCCTTCTGGTGTTGCTATACCTTTTTTCTTCCACCAATTCTTTGCAACATAGTCTGTTATAGTGTTTGCACTTCTAACATAATTATCTGCATAGGCTTTGTTGGCTAGTGTTGTACCAAATGTTGCTTTACAATTAGATTGGTTCCATGCCCAATCACAATTAAAATAAAGTAGACCATCGAACTCTGGCATTTCGCCTCTTCCATATCTGGTCATCCTAGTCATTGGTATATCTTCCATTGGTATTCTGCAGAGCCTTGTCCAAATACGATAGTATCCTTCTTTATACTCAGGCATATACTGAACACCGGCTACAGCATATATTTTGCTTGTTGGGATATGAATCATACAATGATATTGTATTTCATCTACCTTCATTGCTTCAGGTGATTCGTTGTTAATGTACCCTAAGTCTTTTGCTACACGGCAAAATTCGTCTAATTGAGGGCGCCACTTTTCACTGTATTCGATACAGCCTATTTTGCCATCAAAGAACGTTCTTAAGATTTCTTTATTATTTTTATTAGCCATAATCCAATATCCAATTCATACCAACGGGTGGCAAAACTTAATCTTCTTGGATTTGCATGATGGTTGTTGTGTAAACTTTCACCCCATGTTAAAAATACTGCCCAAGGATTGTTTGTGCTTTTGTTGTTAATGTCGTAGTCTGTGTATGTTAATCCTTTTATAGGGTAGTGACCTAGCCAGTTGACTATACCACTTATTACCACACTTAAAATACTTGCATTTAAACTTGCAAGTACATATCTTCCGCCAAACATATATCCACTTAGTAATCCAATAACTACCAAATTTAATATGATTAGCCAATTATAATTTTTATGACACCATAATGCAAACGGATCTAATTGTTTCCTAATCTTAAACAATTCTTTCTGTGCAAATTCGTGATTCTCTTTATGGAATATCCATCCAAATAATGAATACCATATGCCCTTAGTTGGTGTATGCACATCTCTATCAGTGTCTGTGTGAGCATGATGGCTTCTATTGTGTATCAGACTCCATGTGACCGGTGAGCCTTGTGCTCCTTGGCAACCCCAAAATAACAATAGCTTTCGAATAGTGTCAGATGTTTCAAATGTTCCATGGCTTAGTAATCTGTGAAAGCCTACACTAATCCCATACCCACTATACAATAATGTAAATATTGCTGTTGCTACCCATAGCGGAGTACTACCGTTAAATATGCTCCACACCATACTTATAATAGCAATAGGAAAGAATACTAAATAAAAATACATTATGCCTTCTTCCTTAGTAAGTATTTTATAACCCATCCACTCATATCTATTTCGCTCCAGTGGTGGCTGTTGCTTTGTGCATTCCAATATCTGTGATGATTATTATGTAGCATTTCGCCCCATGTAAGTATCGCTCCTACTCTGTTATTCACACTGTTGTCTTTTGTTTCAAAGTTTTTATAACCAAACCAACTGTAGTGACTTAATGCTGTAACAGTACTTGTATTCATTAGTGTTGCCCATATCCCGAACACAATGCCGTATAGTGCAACTTGCCAACCAAATAATAACCATACTAGAGCAATTGCTCCATAGTTAATTGCTAAGTGGTTGTCGTTTAAAAATTGATAATATTTGTCGTTTACAAATCCACGTCTAATATATGTAACTAGCACTCTTCTGTCAATATGCTGGTCGAAATATTTTTGTTCCCTATGCCATGTTAAAAATGCATGCCAGAAACCTTGTAGTGGGCTATGCGGATCACCATCCTTATCTGCATTCTTGTGGTGCCCAGAAGTGTGTATCATAACCCAAGGGAAAATTGCTCCGTATCCATTAAACACACTGAACGTTGTCATTATGCGTTCTTTCCATTTAGGCATCTCAGCACATGCATGGCCCCAATATCTATGTAGGCCGATAGCCATACCAACACACCCGAACAGGAAGTATGTTATTAAACTTAACCAAAGGTAATTCCAATCGCCATTGTATGCCATAATAGGAATTATACACCAGCCAACCAATTGGACCGGCAGTGTGTAAAGCCAAAAGTTTGCTTTTGCTTTATCTTTAAAAAAGTTTGTTAAGGAATTCAAAATTCGTCTCATAGTATGCCTCTAGCATCTCCTTCAGTTTTGTGTCTACTTTTACTGTGTATTGTAAACTAGCATACTTTAACGTTAGTGGACTAAATGGCACTAGACGTTGACGTAGCTCTTTATCATATTTATCATGACCGAAGTGACTTTTGAGTCTTTCTATGCCAATTAGCTTATTTGTTGTAGGTTTAATATCAAACCCGGCTTGTTTAATGGTACGCATCTCATATTGATAATATCTGTGTGGTGCATTATCTACAAATTCTTGCGTCTGGGACTTTAATACGTCACTGTAACTTTGTGTGAACATCCAACTAGTGTACATGTCAACATAGTGTTCTTGGAAATTAGTGTATTCTAGACCATGATGTTCAGCCGCATGTTCCTGTGTTACATGCGGAACAAACGGCATAAAGCCATTGTT
>Ga0209090_10002592_pt1 | contig 11390 bp, 9 predicted proteins | sample ArcticOcean_MG_C_9_FD_187432 | JGI IMG/M metagenome (GOLD analysis project Ga0209090, IMG submission 187432) | Marine microbial communities from western Arctic Ocean - ArcticOcean_MG_CB2_152 (SPAdes) (version 2) | ecosystem: Environmental > Aquatic > Marine > Oceanic | place: Arctic Ocean... | reverse complement strand
CGCTACCATAGAGAGTTTTTAAAGCTTCTGCTTGCTCAAAGGGTGTTGATAAAATTTTAGAAATATCACTTGATATATACCACCCTCCAATATTAATAGATTTTGCAAAAACCATTGAACCATCAATAAAAATAGAAATAGAGGTACTTCCCGATCCAATATCAAGGCAAACAGCGCCCGAATGCTGCTCTTCCTTAGTTAGGGTAGATAAAGCTGAGACGTATGGCTTGGCTGTAAAATTTATTACATTTAAAAAACAATTTTTTACAATCATTTCAAGGTTATCTAGGTGGTTAGGCATTCCATATATAAAAAGTAATTTAACGCCAAGTTTATTTGCGCTCATACCGTTTGGGTTGGCGATGTTTTTAATACCGTCAGCTGTAAAGTGAGAAGGAATAACATGAAGCACTTTTTTATTTTTAGAATTAAACTTCTTTTTAGCTATACTAATCACCTGAGCAACATGGTTATGATTGATTATACTATTACCAATGATTATCTCGCCAAATAAACGTTCAGTTTTGATATAATTTCCTGAGATATTGACTGATACATTCTTAACTTCCACTCCTGCTGAATTTTCAGCTTGATTAACCGCTTTCCTTATCGACTTCTCCAGGTCGGTGATATCAGTAATACCAGCGTTCTTTAAACCCTTCGACTGGGAGCATCCAAAGCCTATTACACGAGGCTTTTTTTTATCTAAAATCCTATCAACTTTTGCTATAAAACAAATAATTTTATCCGAACCAATATCAATAGAGGTAATAATATTATCTGTCTGATAGTTAATCTTACTATCGATAAAAAAATCATGCTGTTTATTTTTTATATTAACCATTGATAAGAAAACCTAATTGAGAGTTAATCATTTTTCATTACTCTATCTGTTGTTATTTTTCCATCCACCCTTAAGTCTATTTTCTTATGACCTTTCTCAATCAGTCTATTATTTTTAATGTAAGATTGAAGGATGGAAAGTGAATCATTGACTTTATCCTGCGGTAGGAGAATTTTAACTCCAGTTTTGTAATGTAAATCCCAGCGCCTTCTTCCTATGAAGTTTGCATAATCTATTTGGTTATAAATTTCAGGAAAATTTTCAAGATTTTCAATTAGCATCATAAGGTTTAAATCTGCTTCTACTCCCTTGACTGTAAAATAATTTTTATACTCCTGATCAAATATTTTTTCTATTAAATAACCATTTCTATCTAGAACAAATCGGTCCCGACCTCTCACCCAAACTGCTTTTGGAATGAACTCTTCAATTGTTAGGCTTAATTTGTTAGGAAGAATTCTCCTAATGATAACCTTCTTAATCCAAGGAACTTTTTCAACTTCCAGTTGAATGCTTTCTAGGTCTAAGGATAAAAGAGTGGTATTCTGATAATTTTTTAAAATAGACAATAACTTAGGCTTGGAGGCTCTCTTCCTACCAATCGTTTCAATATTTTTAACTAAAAAGAATTCTTCTACTTTTTTTACTATATGATCGTTAAGAACACCTTCCTTATAAAAAAGTATCCCAACAATTGATAGAATAATAATTAACGTTCCAGAAAGAATGAGGTATTTTTTTATTTTTAACGATTGCAAGATGCACCCTCCACTAGAGACAAGACAAGATCGTTAAAGCTGAAACCTAATTTCTTAACCAATTCAGGAACTAAAGATTTCGAAGTCATACCAGGCTGTGTATTTATTTCTAAAATGAATAACCCCTTTGAATTTAATTTATTATTCCATCGAAAATCAGATCTAGTAACACCTCTGCACCCAAATATTTTATGTGTTTTAAGGGAAATATCCTGAACTAAACTATAAATCTCAGAAGGAATTTCAGCAGGAATAATATGTTCAGAACCATCATCACTGTACTTGGAATCATAATCATAAAAATTATTTTTAGCTATTACCTCCATAACACCCGTAGGATTACCGTTGAAAACAGCACAAGTAAGCTCTTTTCCTTCTATATAGTCTTCAATCAAAACCTTATCTCCATAGCACCAAAAATTCTGAATGCTTGAAATACCGAGCTTATCTGATTCATTTAAAATAGCATAAACACCTTTACTTGAACCACCGTTAATGGGCTTTATAACAAAAGGATTTTTGCGCTGAATCATATTTAGTTTATCCACATTAACTATTTCATATGGAGGGGTATTGATATCGTTTTCTAAAAATAAATTCTTTGAAAAAAGCTTATTCATTGCATTCATCGATGCTGTAACTCCTGAATGAGTATAATGAATACCCTCTCTTTCAAGCAACCTTTGCATAGAGCCATTCTCTCCGTCGCCCCCATGCAATGCATTAAAACAAATATCAGGGTTAACCTCCATTAAAACATCAAGAAAATCTTCTATACAATCTATCGCTGTGGTCTTAAACCCCATATTACTTAACGAATACAAAACATTATTTCCAGAAGAGAGGCTTACGTCTCTCTCTGATGAATCACCTCCCATTAAAACAGCAATATGCTTATTATGAACCCATCTACTCATTATCACCAACAATTTGAATTTCCCATTCGAGCAAAATACCTAATTCATTTTTAACTTCTTCAATAATCATATTACCTAGATTCTCAAAGTCTTTTGCGGTTGCTTTACCTTTATTGATTAAAAAATTGCTATGGACATTGGAGACAATTGCTTCCCCACAATAAGCTTTAGACATTCCAGATTTATTTATTAGCTCCCAAGCCTTATAGTTTTTAGTATTTTTAAAGGTACTGCCTCCAGTTGGTCGTCCTTGAGGTTGCGACAAAGTTCTCTGAAGATTGATATCTTTCATTATTTCTTTTATATCGAAGGAGTCTTTCAAAAACCCCTCCATTAATACTGAAGTTATAATCATATTATCGCAAAGATTGGTTTTTCTATATCCAAAATCTATTTCATCCCTTTTTTTTATAATTTTTTTTCCACTTTTCGAAATGAAATTTACCTCTAAAACAATATCCTTAAATTCCGAACCAAAAGAGCCGGCATTCATAAATACACCGCCACCTATACTGCCTGGAATTCCAGATAAAAATTCCATTCCTCCTATTCCTAGGCTAAGACATCTATTTGCCAAAACTTTATCAGAAACGCCTGATCCAACCTGAAGTTTTGTATCGCTCACCAGCTCAATACCGCAAAAAGAAGAAGGGATTAAGATAGTTAAGCCAGAAATACCACCATCTCGAATAAGTGTATTCGATAATTTTCCGAAAATATGCAAATTGATTTCATCATGAAGGGAGCCGAGTAGCAACGAAAGGTCCTCCTCATTAGAGGGGATGTAGAGGTATTCTGCTGATCCACCAACTTTTAGCCAGGAAAGACTTCCGACTGATTTATTACAAAAGCTTTTACCAGATAATTGAGAAAAAATTTCTGGATAGACCAATATATCTAGGAAACTTTTATTCATTATAAATTTTTCAATTTCATTTCTTCAGAAAAAATATTACACCAGGAAGAAATCGATCCAGCCCCCATAAAGACTACTGTGTCATGGGGTCTAAGCATCCCCAAAATTCTCTCCTTAACTTCAGCAAAGTTATCTACATAAATAGCCTCTGAGTAACCATTTTTTAATATATCGTTTACTAAAATATCTCCCCTTATACCTTCAATCATAGCTTCACCCGCTTCATATATTGGTAAAATAATAGTTATATCTGCTCCATTAAAGCAACTGCAATAATCCTTGTATGTATCTCTCAATCTGGAATATCGATGTGGTTGTAGAACACAAATCAACCTGCCTTTATTTGATTTTAGAGCCCTTATTGTTTCTTGAATTTCAGTAGGGTGATGGGCATAGTCATCATAAAAAAAAATATCATTATATTCGTATATTTTACTAAGTCTTCGACCTACACCACCAAAAGACTCCAATGCTTTTTTTATTACCTTATCATTAATCTTAAAATTATAAGCAACAGTTACAGCAGCAAGTGCGTTTTCAATATTGTGCTCTCCTAACATTGGAAAGTATATATTTTTGATATGAATTTCTTGTTCTTTTTTTTCTTTTATAACAATATTAAAGAAAGTCCCATTTCTGTCCTTACGAATAATTTCACCACGTACATCGCAGTCATCACTAAAGCCATATTTAAAAATATTCAAAGAATGAATATTTTTAATAAGATCTTTAATATGTTTATCTTTTTCCGAAACAGCGAGAAAACCGAAAGGTGAAATATTATTACAATAGGCGCGAAACGAATCTAGTAATTTACTATAGCTTCCATAATAATCTACATGCTCATTATCGATGGATGTTATAACCCCAGAAAAAGAAGGTAGAAAAGAAAAACTTCCGTCAGATTCATCTGTTTCAACAAGCATTAAATCACCAGACCCTAGTTTCGTATTTGACCCATAAGAATTAATAATTCCTCCGTTAATCACAGTTGGATCGAAGCTGGCTTGATCTAAAATTTCAGCGATAATTGACACTGTTGTAGTCTTCCCATGACTACCCGAAACTGTAATAGTTTGTTTCATTCTCATGAGCTCTCTCAACATATCGGAGCGCCCTATAATAGGAACATTAAGCTCTCGAGCACCTATTAACTCGCAGTTATCGTTTGGTATTGCTGAAGAATAAACAACCAAGGATGCACCAGAAATATTATCAGGGTTATGTCCAAGAAAAATCTTTATTCCGTTAGCTTTTAGCCGTCTTACATTAGAATTATCCTCTTGGTCAGAGCCAGTTATGCTGTATCCGAGATTATTCATAATCTCAGCTATTCCACTCATACCAATTCCGCCAATTCCCACTAAGTGAATATTTTTCAAGATAATACCTTCATTTTAATTTAAAAAACCTCTAACTATTTTTCCAATATTGGCAGCTCCGTGTTTATGCTTATTAACATTTGTCTTTTTATTCATTTTTATCAAAGTATCTGGAGAATCTATTAATTTATCTATTGTCTTATAGAACCAATCAGAATTAGCCTCTTTCTCTTTTTGAACAATCGCTTGTCCGGATTTTTCTAACAAAGAAGCATTTAATTTTTGATCATTATCTATCGAGTGAGGGAGGGGAATAAATATAGCCGGTCTGCCAATTGCAGCAATCTCACTTACTGTAGAGGCGCCAGATCTAGAAATTATCAAATGAGATGAATTTAATAATGCTGGTAAATTATCAAAAAAACAAGAAACCTCAGCAATAATTTTATTTGAATTATAAAAATTCTTAATATTCTGAACCTCCTCAGGCCTTACTTGATGAAAAACTTCTAACGATAATCTCTTCTTGCTCGATAACATTTTTAAGCTGGCGGGAATGGTTTTTGAAAAAAAAGAAGCACCTTGACTACCTCCAAAAATAATTAACCTAAACTTACCGCTTCCGCTAAAAACTTTGTAGGGATTTATTGTGTTAATCAACTCATGTCGAATTGGGTTACCAGAAAAAGAAGTTTTATCTCTATGTTTGTCTGAAACCCCAGATGCATCAATAAAACCCAAGGTTATAATGTCTGCTAAATTAGCTAAAAGCTTATTGGCCCTACCAAGAATCATATTCTGTTCATGAATAATAATCTTTAACCCGAATACTTTTGCAGCAAGGATAACTGGTACAGTAGGATAACCTCCAAACCCAATAACTAATTTTGGTTTGAATTTTTTTATCCATATCAATGAAGATACAAAACCAAACAGTAATCTAGCGAATACTAATGGCCACTTATATATTCTCTCATTGGTGAAGGAGGCAGATGAAACCTCTTTAATATTATCTAGCTTGAAGCCCTTTATTAAGCTTTCAACCCTCCTGTCGGTTAGAAGATAAACATTACAGCCCTGAGAATCGAGCTCTAGTGCAACACTTTGCGCCCCATGAAGATGTCCCCCAGTTCCACCGGCTGCTAATAATATATTTTTATTTACACCATTCATTAGTTAAAATTGTATCCCCGAATAATTGTATTCTGTTTTTTCTTGCTCAGCCCTAGGATTATTTTTTTTGGTCAAAGATAAAAACATTCCCATACATATCCCTAATGCCATTATTGAAGATCCTCCATAAGAGATGAAGGGAAGTGTCATGCCTTTGGCGGGAACTAAGCTTAGATTAACAGCCATATGAAATAATGTTTGAAGTCCAAAAATTAATAGTAATCCTGAAGCAGCGAGTTGATTAAAATAATTTCTAATCCCTAGGATCTTTGAAAACCCTCTCATTATTAAAAATCCATAAACAAAAATAATTAATAAAATAATAAATAAGCCACCCTCCTCTGCGACAGCAGCAAAAATAAAATCTGTATACGCATCAGGTAAGTTATACTTCATCCAACCCTCTCCAATACCTTGGCCAAAAAGTCCGCCATTTTCAAATGCATCTATTGCAGACGATATTTGAGTTGGTCTAGTGTCCAATGATTCCGTTTTAAACCATACGTTTAGCCAATTATCAACTCGTAAAGATACATGTGAAAAGTTAAAATATAGAAAAATAAATCCTAAGATAACTGAGGAAACCAAACCAATGACAATTTTCCAAGGAAGACCATTAAAAAACATGAGTCCCATAACCGTTAGGACTATAAGAACTATTTGACCTATGTCCGGCTGCTGCAATAAAAGAATAACGGTTAATGATATTAGAAAGAGTGGAATAAGCTGTATCCACTTATTATTTTCGATTTGAGATCTAGCCAAAAACCAAGCAATGACAACAATTAAAGATGGCTTTAAAAATTCGGAAGGCTGAATGGTGAAACCAAAAAAGGGTAACCACCGAGATGCACCTCCACTACTAATCCCTATAATTAACGTTAAAAAGACTCCAATTAAACTCATAAAAAAAATTAACAATGATAATTTTCTTGTGATATGTGGAGATAAAATAGAAATGAAAATCAAAAAAAACAAAGACACACAGCAATAAATAAGATGCCTTGTGAGAAAAAAATATGTATCGGCCTTTATGCTTATAGCTTCAGCAGGACTCACTGCTAGAGAAAAGAATAAACCAATACAGCCAAGAATAATTAATCCGAAGAGCATCCATCTATCAACAGTGTACCACCACAAGCCAACTGGCCCCATATTATTTCTAGAAATTCTTAGCATTTAATTTTTCATCTCAATTAACGATAGGGCAGTTTTTGAAAATATATCCCCCCTTTCCTCATAACCATCAAATTGATCATGAGAGCTACAGCCAGGGGAAAGGACAATGCTCCCACCCCCAGCCTTTTTTGCAGCTTTATATGCTGCCTCTAGGGCTAAAGTTAAGCTTTTAAAAATTAATGGTTTCTTAACTTCAGGTGTTAATGAAAGTAATTTCACTGCGGCAGACCCTATTAAAAAAACTCGCTTAAGGTTATCGGAATCTAAATTAATTTTTGATAAATCATTACCTTTATCATCCCCCCCTCCAATCCAAAAAATATTTTTATTTAGATCAAAGGCCATATTTGTTGCCGAAGGATTAGTTGCCTTTGAGTCATTAATAAACCTTATCTTTCCAGTATCATAAATTAACTCCATTCTGTGCTTTAATCCTTTAAAATTATTAAACCCATTTAAGATAGAGCTATTTGATATATTAAGAATTTTTAAAGTTTCCCATATTGCATTTAGGTTTTTTGAGTAATACCTTTCATCAAGAAAGTTACTGGATTCCTTGAGAACTATTTTTTTTGATAGAAACTTATTTTTAGAAACAGTCTCAGTATGTTTATCAGTATTGCATATTATAGAGTAGTCATTAGAATCTTGGTTACAAAATATCTGACTCTTAATATTTCTATACTCCTCAATAGTAATGTGCTTATCTAAATGATCTTCAGATATATTTAATAAGATTGCTATCTCAGGTTTAATATTTTTTGTTAATTCAAGCTGAAAAGATGAAACCTCTATAATGTATATAGTCTTTTCTGTACCCGGCTTCAGGCTAAGGATTGGTATTCCGATGTTACCAGCCAACCTCACATCAAATCCTTCATTTTTTAAGATCTCATATAGTAACGTTACAGTAGAAGATTTACCATTTGTTCCAGTTACGGCAATCATCTTCCCAGAAGGAAAAATTATACCCCTACCCTCTTCAAATAAAGAAATATCACTCATCAACTTAGTTTTTTTACAATTAAAATTTTTTGTTTTTTTATTATTATTTAAATTTAGGCCAGGGGAAGGAAAAAAATAATCCAGTTTATCCCATGGCCATTTTATTGGATCCATTACTACCTGATGGCTCCTTGAATACTGGCTTCTTAGATTAGCACTATCATCCCATAGATAAATTTCAGCTCCACTAGAATCCAATGCTTCATTAATGGATTTCCCAGTTAGCCCAAGACCATAAATACCAACTTTTTTTGAATTAAATTTTTTTAAATTAATCATTTCACCTCACCTTAAGGGTAGCCAGTCCTATGATTGCTAATATTAAGGAAACAATCCAAAACCTTATTACTACTGTTGCTTCAGACCACCCCTTTTGTTCATAATGATGGTGTAATGGAGCCATCATAAAAACTCTTCTTCCTGTTAGTTTATATGACGAGACCTGAATAATCACAGAAGCCGCCTCTAAAACAAAAATACCGCCAATAATAAAAAGAACGATTTCATGTTTAACTGAAATAGCCACAGAAGCTAATAATGCGCCAAGAGACAGTGAGCCAGTATCCCCCATAAAGATCATAGCCGGAGGAGCATTAAACCATAAAAATCCTAACCCAGATCCAAAAAGGGCTGCGCATATGACAGTTAGTTCTCCAGCACCAGGAATAAATTGAATATAAAGATAATGTGAAAAAATATAATTACCTGCTAAATACGCTATCAATCCCATAGATGATGCAGTTATCATAACTGGAATAATAGCAAGCCCATCAAGACCGTCAGTAAGGTTCACGGCGTTAGAGGTTCCAACTAGAACACAAAGAGAAAATAATACAAAAACCCAATTATAAACCGCCCATGGAGATTTTAAAAAAGGAAGAGAAATAGAATAATTTATAAATTCAGGAACACTATTAATAATTAAATATATTACAGACAGGGAAATTAAAATTTGGAAAATTAATTTAATTTTCCACAACACTCCATCAGATGAAGAATTTAGAATCTTCTTCATATCATCAATAAAACCAAGAATTCCAAAACTCAAAGTTGAATACAGCACAATCCAAATAAAATTATTTTCTAGGTCTGACCAAATTAGTGTACTTACGATCAAAGAGAGGAGTATTAAAATTCCTCCCATAGTTGGTGTACCTTTTTTACTTAATAGATGTGACGGAGGTCCGTCAATTCTTATTGGTTGTCCTTTTTTTTGTTTATTCTCCATAAACTTTATGAATCTTGGCCCCACAATAAGACAAATCGATAGCGAAGTTAAAATAGCACATACCGACCTAACGGTTAGGTAATTGAATATTGCTAATCCATGAATATCTGAAAAAAAATTATTTAAAAAATATAAAACCATTATACAATTTTCCTTTTTAAATTTTCTTCATTTAGAGAATTGAGAACTATTTTTATTCCGCTTTTATATGACCCTTTAATCAGTATTATATCATTTTTTTTAATTTTTTTTATCAAAGGCTTAATTATATCCCTTGGGTTACTTGAATAGTAACCCTTTTTATCAATAGAAAGGCTATTCCAAAGATTAAGCATCTCACTACCAGCACAAAAAACTGAATTAATATTAGACTTATTGATAACTGATGCCATCTCGCTGTGAAAGAATTTTGATAATTTTCCCAACTCAAACATATCTCCTAATATTATAATTTTATTTTTGAATTCCAAAAAATTAATCTCGGACAAAAGATTTATTGAGGCCATAATGGATTCTGGGTTAGCATTATAACTTTCATCAATAACCTTAATCCCCTTACCCATCACGCAATAATTGCTAATATTCCCGCGACCTTTTATAGGCTCGAATTTTAATAACTCTTTTATGATAATTTTTAGATCAACATTTAATTCATTACAGATACCGATTACAGCTAAAGAATTCATTGCCATATGCTTACCTGGTATATTTAAATTAAAAGATATTTTTAATGATTTAATTAATACATCAACCAATGATAAATTAAGAAAATATTGATATTTTTTTAAAGAAAAATTAGAATCCCTTTTATCGCCGAAGTAAAATATTTCTATATTTTTCTGTTTTAAAGTTTTTTTAATTGATTCGCTTATTGACAATTGATCGTGAAATAAAATTTTTCCATTTATAGTTATGCCGTCTATTATTTCAAGTTTAGCATTTTCAATTCCCTTTTTAGAATCAAAAAATCCTATATGAGCATTACCAACATTATTAATTAATGCAATATTAGGCTTAACCAACTTACTCAAAAAGGAAATTTCGCCTGGATGATTCATTCCAAGCTCATAAATAGAAAAGTCTGAGTCACTCGGCATTCGGGCCAAAGATAATGAAACGCCAATTTTATTATTATAAGATGCTTCGGAATAATGTAGCTTGCCAAATTTTCTAAGTGACAAAGCGAGCATTTCTTTAACCGTTGTTTTTCCTGAGCTTCCAGTTATAGCAATAATTTTTCCTTTATTTCTCTCCCTTGAAGCTCTTCCTAAGGCAATTAAAGCACTTAAAACATCGTTAACAATAATTATTTTATCATTAAATTCTATTGATGGAGCATTTGATACCACTGCGGAAGCTCCTTTTTTTATCGCTGAAGAGATAAACTGATGACCATCGTAATTAGGCCCAGATAACGCAAAAAATATATCACTTTTTTTTAAACTTCTTGTATCGATCGATACTCCAGATGCCGTCCAATTTGATGGTCCAGATCCATTAATTGCAGTTACAACTTCATCACCTTTCCACAAAATTTTACCCATGGGTTGTCCTTAAAATTTCTTCAACCACTTTATGATCAGAAAAGGGTAATTCTTGGCCACCAATAATTTGAAGCTCCTCGTGCCCTTTGCCTGCGATAAGCAAAGTATCTTGATTTCTTATCTTTGAAATACCAAGCTTGATCGCGCTAAACCTATCCAGAGAGATAATTGCTTTAGGGCACCCCTTGATAATTTGATTTGCTATATTCGAGGGGTCTTCATTTCTTGGATTATCGTTTGTTATAATTATTTCTTCACAGAATTTTTGAGCAACTCCTCCCATAAGAATTCTTTTTGATTTGTCTCGATCACCCCCGCATCCAAAAACAAGAACTATTTTTCCAGAAGTTTCTTTTTTGATGCTTTCCAAAACATGCCTTAGGGCATCAGGGGTGTGAGCATAATCAATAATTATATTAGAGCTATCATTTGTTGAAATTTTTTCTAACCGGCCCTTAACAGGTTTAATAAATTCCAAGCTCGAAAAAACTTTACTATAATTAC
>Ga0209090_10002587_pt1 | contig 11404 bp, 16 predicted proteins | sample ArcticOcean_MG_C_9_FD_187432 | JGI IMG/M metagenome (GOLD analysis project Ga0209090, IMG submission 187432) | Marine microbial communities from western Arctic Ocean - ArcticOcean_MG_CB2_152 (SPAdes) (version 2) | ecosystem: Environmental > Aquatic > Marine > Oceanic | place: Arctic Ocean... | reverse complement strand
TCAATTCCAACATTTATCATGTTCAAATCAGGTAAGATAATAGATAAAATGATGGGAGCAGTTGGTGCACCTGGAATTCATATGATTTGTAAAAAACATTCAAACTAGTAACCGTACATAGGTTCTATTTCACGCTGAAGTCTAACTATTTCACGAAAAACTTCTTGTTCTTCACTACTTAGTTTATGTAAAAATTTACTAAGTAATTTTTTTGCATCAGGTGATGGAGGGAATGTATAGTATATCTCTTCTTCAAAAATTTGTCTACCTATGGTAACATCTTTAACAGAACATGCAACCTCATCACCTGCTTTTGCAGAAGATACAGTTTTTTTATCTAATTGAAGTTGATGTATGTTCCCTACTTTTCTTCCAGTCATATTCATAAATGGAATTTTATGTTTCAAATTACCAACATCAATACGTACACCAAAAACTGCAGGATCATTGTTACGAAATACCATTCCTTTCATAAATGTAAATTTTGAAATTGGTGTTAACTCTGCAAACATTGCATCATCTTCATTTGCAGAATCTTCTTCAACCCAAGCGTTATAATTATCAATTAAACTGTAAATTACTTTATCTTCAAATAGTTTGATGTGACTTGTTTCTGATTCTTCTTGTGCATCAGGTAATATCTTAACATTAAATGCCAAAACAATTCCAAGATGTCTATCATTTTCTTTGATAGTTTTTGCTTCAATGACATCACGCCTATTTACTGGTCCAATGTCAGCTTTTGCTACTGGAACTTGAGAACGCTTTAACATTTCAACTATAGCCTCAAGTGAGCCGATTGTATCACATTTTAAAATAATACCATTAGTTTCTGTATCAATAAACATAGATTGCATTTCAGATTCTATGAGTTTAGTAAATTTTTTAATCTCATCATCATTTTTTGCAACATAAAGAGTACTTCCAGGAAGAACACCTTCAAGATCAGGTGATGCAATTTTCAGACCAGCTGCTGCATCTACTTGAAGTACTGGTTTGAATTTATCTCGAGGATCTCTCATTTCATCAAGAGGTTTTGGTAAAAGTAATGCTTTGGGTTTTGTAACTATTACACCATCACGTTTTGCAACAACTATACTATTTTCTTTTTTGATAGTACCATCAATCAAAATTACATTGGCAGTTTGTCCCAATCCAACTTCATCTTTTACTTCAAGTACAATACCACGAGGTTCTTTTTCTTCCTGATCTAATCTTTTTTGCAAATACTGTTGAGTTAATCCAACTAAAACACTTAGTAACTCTGGAATTCCAACTCCAGAACGTGCAGAAATTGGAACTATAGCAATTTCAGATTTAAAATCTTCAATACGATAAAATGCTTCTGACTTGTATCCTAAAATGGATAATGTTCCTACAACATCATAGAGTTTTTGATCTAAATCAGTTTGTATAGATGCATCTTGTTCTTTAATTGCCTGTGAAATGAATTTAGTTTCAGATTTTCTCCATCCAGAAATTTGATCACATTTGTTTAATGCAATTACAAATGGAACTTTTCTACTTTGTAAAATTTTTAAACTTTCATTTGTTTGGGGTTGAAATCCACGATTAACATCAACTACCAATATTGCAATATCAGCAGCAGAACCACCTCTAGAACGAAGATTAGTAAATACTTCGTGTCCAGGAGTATCAATAACTAAAAGTCCAGGAACTTTATGTTCTGATTGTTCTAATTTTTTGTATAGTGGACCACACATTTCTTTGATAGTATCAGATGGAAGGAAACTTGCACCAATATGTTGAGTAATTCCACCTGCTTCTCTACCTTGTACACCGGTTCCACGAATTGTATCTAATAGGGATGTTTTTCCAGAATCTACGTGACCAAGAACTGCCACTATGGGCTGTCGAATTTGCAAATCAAATCACTCAAATGCTACCCTCGATTCGTGATCAAAACTTTCTTGGGAATCGGATGCATGAATAATATTTTCACTAAATCCCAATCCAAAATCACCTCTTATTGAACCAGGATCTGCTTCAAAAGATTTTGTAGCTCCAATCATAATTCGTGTAGTAGCAATTGCATTATTACCTTCAATGATAGCTGCCACAACAGGTCCTGAAGTAATAAATGACGTTAATTCACCAAAAAAGGGTTTATCTTTATGAACTCCATAGAAATTTTCTGCTTGAACTTGAGTAAAAGTAAACATCTTTAATTTTAAAAGTTTGAATCCTTTTCTTTCAAATCTTGATACAACCTCTCCAACAAGATTTCTAGCTACAGCATCAGGTTTTACAATAAATAATGATCGTTCAGACAATTCTAATTCTTTCTAATTCCACCTTTGACGTGTTTCTTGGTCCACTTTAATTTTCTTGGATCACGTTTTAGAACTAATGCATTTTTTTTACATTTTGATGAACAAAACCATAAAACAGTTCCATCATTTTTAGCAAACATTGTTCCAGAGCCTTTAGCTACAGGTCTATCACAAAAACTACAGGGTTTAACTAAGAGACTCATTCATAATCACCTATTTAATTTTCTTTGCTTCCCTTTCTGTTTCTCTTAACATTAAAATTTCATTCATCCTAACAGAACCTTTAACATTTCTTGTAAGAATTCTTCCTTTATCCTTACCAGTAAGAACTTTAACTCTAACTTGAATAACTTCACCAGCAATGCCAGTTCTACCTACAATTTGAATAATTTCAGATTCTACTACTTCTTCAGTTGCACTCATTCTGCAGTCTTACCGCCTTTAAGTTCAGCAATTTTAGTTGTAACTTGGTCGACGATGTGTTGTGCATCGCCAGCATCCAAAATTGCTGCAGCGGCTGAAGTAATATCAATACCTAATGATTTGCCTAATTCTTCTTTACTTGGAACAAATACATATGCTGCACCTTGTTCCTCACATAGAATTGGAAGATGTGCTACTACCTCTGGAGGTTCAACATCTTCAGCAATTACAATTAATTTACTAGTACCACGTTCAATAGCCTTTGTAGCTTCATTTGTTCCTTTTTTGACTTTACCACTAGTTGATGCAACTCTAACAGCTTCCAAGATTGGACTAACCAGATCTTCAGGAATTTCAAATTTTACATAATAAGGTTTTCCCATAGTATTTCGAATCCTGTAATTGGTATTAAAAGTGTTATCTGGAAATTATGGACTTTACTTTTTGAAGAAATTCAATCATTAAAGCCTCTAATTTTTCTTCATTTTCAGATTCAGCATAAATTCTAATGATTGGTTCAGTTCCACTGGGTCGGATCATTACCCAACTTTTTGAGTCGATAATAATTTTGATACCATCAGAAACATCAGAATTTGAAAATTCTTCTTTTAAAGATGAAATTACTTTAACAGCATCATCAGAGGAGCATTTCAGTTTATTCTTTGTAGTAAAAGATAGAGGTAATTTGGAAATTTCATTAGATAATGAATTATCACTAGTAGCCAAAAAATCAAGCATTAATGCCAAACTCATACAACCATCTCTAACTTGATTATGTTTTCCAAACATGAATCCGCCATTTTCTTCAAATCCAATTAAAGCATTAGTTGAAACCATTTTTCTTGAAACTTCAACACTTCCTACTTTAGTACGAATAACTTTTGAATCATATTTTTTAGCAAGTAGTTCAGTGTTTGAACCAGAATTCAAGCAAGTAACTACTAGAGAATTTGGATTTTGATTTAAAATATGTTGAATGAGCATTAGTGCAGATTTATCACCAGTTAAAATATTTCCAAGATTATCACAAAAAATACTTCGATCACCATCTCCATCAAATGCAATTCCAAAATTAGCTCTATTGTCTATTACAGATTTTGAAAGAACTGAAAGATTTTGTGGTGTTGGTTCAGAACCACGTCCTGGAAACATTCCATCTATTGTTTCATTAACAAGAATTGTTTCACAGTTTACATTTTTACAAAAGTTGGGTGCAGTAACAGCTTGTGCACCATTTCCTAAATCTAAAACAACTTTGAAAGATTTTGATTCTATAAGTTTAGAATTAATATGAGATGTAATCCCATCAAGATATGTTTCAATTGTTCTAGTTTCTTCTCCTGTAATACCCCATTTTTCAGGATTTGTGATCCAACTTTTGTTAAGATAAATATCTTCAATAATTAATTCATCCTCACGAGAAATTTCAACTCCATCTTCTGCAGCAGGTTTAATTCCATTGTATTGTGGCGGATTATGTGAAGCAGTAATCATTATTCCACCAGAATAACCAAGAGACTTTACTGCATATTCAAGACATGGAGTTGGAACAAGTCCAGCTATTTTACAATCAATACCAATGGAGTTAAGAGTTGAAGTAATAATTTTACAAATTATTGGACTGGATTCCCTGCCATCATAACCAATCAAGATAGGCCCTTTTCCAAAATAAGTTCCAAGAGCCAAAGTCATATCATGAACAAATTCTAATGTAAAATCTTCAGAAAATACTCCCCGAATACCGTTAGTTCCAAAAAATTTTGCCATGATATTATTCAATAATAGATAAATTTGTGTTTAATGGCTATGTCGTTGCGGGAGTCGCCCAGCCTGGTCAAAGGCGTAGGGCTTAGGACCCTATCTCTTAGGAGTTCGTGGGTTCGAATCCCACCTCCCGCACCATTTACCTTTCTGTGAATGATTAATAATGAGAAAAACTTCAACATACAAAGTCATGAAAAAAACAGTAGTTGGAATAACAGTAGTTGGTAAAGATAGAGAAGGTATTGTAGCCACATTTACTAATTTTGCTTTTTCGAAAGGCGGCAATATTGAGAAGGTAAACCAAAATGTAATCAAAAATCTTTTTGGAATGTATCTTGAAGTTTCATTTTCTAAAAAATTAGATGTAAAAATTTTTGATATTCAAATTCAAAATTTAGCAAAAAAAGAAAAAATGGATGTAAATACACATCATGAAACTAACTTAGAAAAAAATATTGCAGTATTTGTTACAAAAGAACCACATTGTCTTCAAACATTTATTATAAATAGAAAATCACTCAAAGGAAAAATTTCAATAATAGTAGGTACTGAAAAATCATTAGAACCAATAGCAAAAAAAGCAAATATTCCATTCATCATAATAGATGAAAAAAATCAAGCAAAGGCAGAAGAAAAAATAATTCAGATTTGTAAAAAATATAATATTGATTTAATTTCACTTGCAAGATATATGAGAATACTCAGTCCTAATTTTGTTTGGAGATATCCAAATAGAATAATTAACATTCATCCATCATTATTACCTGCTTTTCCTGGTGCATCAGCATATGCTCAAGCTCACGAAAGAGGTACAAAAATTGTTGGTGTGACATCACATTATGTAACAGAGAATTTAGATCAAGGTCCAATTATTTTCCAAGATTCTTTCAAAGTTAATCCAAATGATACATTAGAAAAAATAAAAACAAAGGGACAAAAACTTGAAGCTGATACATTACTTAAAGCAACTAAAATGCATCTAGAAAACAAATTAGAAGTTCGTTGGAGAAAAGTTCACATAAAATCAAAGTGAGTTAGATGACAGATATTAAAAATCAATTTGATCCAATACTTAGAAAATTAATAAAAAACAAGAAAAAAATTGCAGTCATTCCAATTGGCTCAATTGAGCAACATGGCCCACATTTACCAATTTCAACTGATTCAGATATCGTATCAGAGGTAGCAAAAAAATTAGCTGATAAAAAAGGATATTTTCTTCTTCCAACCATTACATATGGAATTTCATTTGAGCATGCACCATTTTTTAATCTAAGTATAAAAGAATCAACATTACGTACAATTCTAATAGATTTGTGTACATCATTATTAGAAAATAATATCAAAACAATTTTCATCATTAATGGACATCATGGAAATTTAAAATCAATCAAAAATATTGATATAAAAATTAAAAATAAATTAAAAAATAAAGTTAATGTTTTCTCATTATCTTATTGGCATTTTATGGATAGAGACTTTGATCATGCAGGATTTGTAGAAACATCTCTAATGTTAGCAATTTCAAAAAATGTTAAAATGAAATTATCTAAAAAAGGATTGATTACAGATAAAATGACAAGACAGGAAATTGTTAAAATTGGAAAATTAGCTAATAAATCATTTCCAAAAGCTACAAAAAATGGAATTTGGGGTGATCCTACAAAAGCAACAAAAAAAGACGGAGTTAAGATTTTCAATGAAATTATAATGAATTTATCAAAAAAGTGTCAAACTTACCTTACTGAAGATAGATCATAGATGCACAATGATATTTTAATATAATCCCTTGATATGGAAGTCAATGAGTGATATAGATGTCCGTTGATATGGCAGTAAAAGTATTGGATGAGAGTATTAATCAAGTTGTATTAATAAAACTCAAAGGAAGCAAGACAATTAGAGGTAATCTCTTAGGTTTTGACCAACACATGAATCTGCTACTCGATTCTTCAGAAGAAGTTCCTCTTGAAGGCGAGACAAAAAGCCTCGGTTCCATTGTAGTTAGAGGGGACAATGTCGTAATGATATCTCCTCCACCACCAAACAATTAGGTGATTTGGAATGGTAAAGGGCACAACTTCTATGGGTGGTTTTACAAAAAAGAAAGTCCATATTAGATGTAGAAGATGTGGTAAAAATTCACTTCACAAGCGTCATCACCAATGCGCAAGTTGTGGATTCCCAGAAGCTAAACGAAGAAAGTATTCTTGGATTAAATGGTATACATAGATGCAAGAAATTGTCTTAATTCTTAGTTCAATTGCAGGAGTTGCAACAGCAGCTGCCGTAAGAAAAATGCCAAGAGACAAAAATCAATTATTGAGTATAGGTGCTAGTTCACATATCAAAAGTCAAATTAATTCTTTAAAAATTGAAAAAGATATTCTTACAAAAACAATTTCAAGATTATATCAAGCTGAAAATGAATTTCCTAAAATTCAAAAAGATAAACTACTACTAAAATATCAACATCAATTAGGAATTATTTTAGCTAAACTAGAAAAGCTTGAACAAACAAGTAACCATCCAGATTTGGGTCCAGTTGGAGATGGCTTGATTAGTTTAATGGATCAAAAATTATCAAAACTTGATGATAGATTATACGAACTATCATCAAAAATGTCAAATTCAAAAATTCAAACACCTGAAATAAAACAAGAGAAGGAAGAAATCAAACAAGAAATTCCAAAATCAAACAAAGGTACATTTAATTTTGAAAAACCAAAGGAAACAAAAATAGATCCAATTGCAATACCTCCAACAAAATCAAGACAGTCATTTGAATTAACTACATTAACAAATATTTCAAGAACAGAACCAAAATTCCCATTATTTGAAAAGAAAGAAATTGTAAAACCAATACCACAACCAAAAATAATTCAAACTGAATTAATTAAACCAAAAGAAGAAATTGTAAAAGAAGTAATTCAACCTAAAGTAGAAGATAAAGTAGAAATTATTCAATCAATTACACCAAAACCAACTTTTGAAAATAAACCAGATTTAAACAAAGAAGTAGCAAAAATAACAGAACATAAAGCACTTCCAGAACAAGAACAAAAAGTATCAACAATTGATAATGATTTTGATGATGATACTGATGATTTAGATAAAATCAAGGGAGATATTATGAGAGTGTTATCAAAACTTGATCAAGCAGAGGTAGAATAATTGTCTTATGATGGTGCTATGGAGGCATTATCAAATGATGCATCAAAATTAATAAAAAATAATCAAATAATTGGATTAGGTAGTGGCAGAGCTGCAACTATGTTAGTCAAATCACTTGCAAAATTAATTAAATTAAAAAATTACAACATCAAAGGTATTCCAACATCATTGCAAATTAAATTAGTTGCAGAAAAAGCTGGAATACAATTAGTAGAATCAGATCAAGTTAATCATATTGATATTGTCTTTGATGGTGCAGATCAAATTGACTCACAAAAATATGTAATTAAAGGAGGAGGAGGAGCACTACTACGAGAAAATATTTTGTTCAGTCTTGCAAAAAAAGTAGTTGTAATGGCAGATAAAACAAAATTTGTTAAAAATTTTACAAGAACAGTACCAGTAGAAATCTATCCATCAGCAAGAAATTTAGTAATCAATTCTATTAAAAAATTGGGGGGTGAATCTAAAATACGCTCCTTAGATAGAGGTTATACATTTTTTACAGAAAACGGGAATATAATTTTAGATTGTAATTTTGGAACAATTAAAAATCCTAAAGCATTAACACAAAAAATTAAACAAACAGCAGGAGTTTTAGAATCAGGTATTTTTCTAAGAAAACCAGATATAATTTACAAAGCCAAAACAAATGGCAAATTTGAAATTATTTAGTAATTACAGTTCTTGCCACATGTTTACCATGACCAAGTTTCCCAATTACCTCAAAATTATCAGCAACTAATTCTCCTCTCACCATAGTCTTAACAGGCCAGCCTTTCAAATTTCGTCCTTCATATACAATATAATCAGAAAATCCTCCAAATAATTCAGAAGTAACTTTCTTCTCTTTTTTCAAATCGATCATAGTCACATCAGCATCAGAATTTTTTGCTAGGGTTCCTTTTTGTGGATACATACCAAAAATGTGAGCAGCATTGTAACTAGTAAATTTCACAAACTGTTCAAGTGTAATTCTATTTTGATTTACTCCATCATTAAGTAATAACGGTAATGAAGTACCAATTCCAGGAAAACCAGCTAATGCGCCCCAAACATCATCACCATCTAGTTTCAATTTAAGCTGATTAGCAACATGATCGGTTCCTATTGTATCAATTTGGTTATTAGATAAGGCATTCCAAACTGCTTTTTGATCATTTTCAGTTCGTATTGGAGGCATAACTTTAGCAAGATAACCATTTTGTTTTTCATAAGATAATGTAAGATAATGAGGACATGTTTCTACAAAAATTTTAGTCCCAAGTTTTTTTTCTTCTTGAATTTGTAATAGTGCACGTTCTGAACCAATGTGAACAAAATAAATTACACAATCATAATTTCGTCCAAACTTACATATTGTTTTAATTGCTTTAGCTTCAAATTCAGGAGAACGACTTGAAGACCATGCAGATAATCCATCTTGATTTTTTTCTTTTGCTTTTTTAATTCCACATCCACATGATTCATAATCTTCAGCATGTACAAGTACAGGACAACCAAGTTGTGCTGCATTTTTAACAATTTTTTCAACAAGTTCATCTGTAACATTTACTTTAGATGCTACAAGGCGAGAAGAATTTGGAGGCATATCCATGTATACATGACCAACTTCACCACCAAGATTCATGTAAATTTTAAAAGATGTAATTCCCTTATCAATACAAAAATTCATTTCATCAATTTGTTGTTGTGTAAAAATAGAAGCATGTATTGCATAATCTACATAATGATATTCTGATGAAGTTGTAAGTTGTGGTTGTAAAGAATTTGAAAATTTATTTTCTAATCGAAGCATTCGCATCATAGTTGTAACTCCACCTATTGCTGCCGCATGAGATTCAGTTTTTGCAGCTTCGTTAATGGGTGAATAAACCCCATAGTGGACATGAGTATCAATTGCACCAGGAATTGAAATTAATCCATTTCCCTTAATTTTATGATCACATGCAGGAATATCATTAGTTAATCCTACAATTTTTCCTTCATCAATTACAATATTTTTGTCAATCATTCCAGTAGGAAGTATTACGTGTGAATCAACAATTATAGTATCATACGTCATCAGAAAATTTTACGCTATGGAGTCTATTATGCGTTAAGGAATACGCTTAAGTTGATTATTTTAAAACAAAAACCATGGAAGGTTCAGAGATAGCAAAACGTGACCATCAGAGAAATAAATCTGAAATTGTAAAATTAGTGAAAGAAATGTTTAATCAAGAAAAATGGGGTGATGAAGAATATAAGAAAAAATTGCAAGAATTAGTTGTAAAAGACGAAGAATTAGTCAAAGATGTTATTAAAAAAATTAAGTTAGAAAGAGGATTAGAATAAAAATAATTAGTTTATGAACATATTATTAAAAATCGGAGCCAACTTTTCACATCCTCTACGTAATGTAGCAGGTAGGCTTACACCAGTAACACGATGGGGAGTTATGACAATGAATACTGTGTTGGCTCGTAACTCTATTACGCAATTATAAAATAAAAACAATCCGTCTAAATTACAAAAATTAGAGTAAAAAACTGCAAATAAATTGAAAATATGTTAGTTTATTTTTTATTTTCTTTATAAAAAAATAATTTGATAGAAAAAGTCGAAATCAGATGTAAAATAAAGATTTTAGATCAAATCTACTTAGAAAATGAATAAAAGCCCAATTTAGTCCAGATAATTTGAGGGCCGGTGGTTTAGGGGTAAAATGCTTCGTTCGCAACGAAGATGATCGAGGGTTCGATTCCCTCCCGGTCCATTTTACCAGAAACTATTATACATAAATAAAAAATACCGTCATCATGGAAGTTTTTGACGGTAAAAAAGCAGCACAAGATTATATGTCAAAACATACACTAGCATTCTCTACTCCTGAATTAACTCTAATGAGATTTGCATTTTGGATGGGAGATTCAGTTCCAGATCCAAAAAATGATGGAAAAGGAATTCCAAGAATGATGACATATTTGATAGAACAGGACTTTGAACCAGTCTTAATTGATGATGATACATATGTTCCATCAGGAGCAGTAAAAAGTTCAGCAAATGTTGGAAATGCATACAATGAAGTAAAAGCAGATGGGAAATTCTGTTCTGAATGTGGTGCTACTCTTTCAATGACAGCAAAGTTTTGTCCTGAATGTGGTACTACACAAGAATAAAAAAATTATATTTTTAATTTTATGCTCTAGCTCCACACTTTGTGCAGAATTTTGAATTGGATTTTAATTCAGCACCACATGAAGAACATCCGTTTGGATTTTGTGGAGCAGTTTGTCTTGGCATTAAAGCTGGATCAGGTGATGGTAAAGTTCCAACATTTCCAAATGCTTCTTGTCCAGATACAATTCCGGGTGGACCTGCTCCACCTACAGGATTTTCTGCAGTACCAGATCTTGGTGGTTGACCCATTCCACCTGCCATCATTCCAGGTTGACCCATTCCAGGCATTAGGCCAGGAGATTGTGTGTTTCCTCCACCACCAGAACCTACAGATTTTTTTAATTCAAATATTACTTTGATAGCTAGAAATTCTAATGCAGAATATGCAACTGTATAATCACCTAATTTTTGAAAGAATTCTTTGTCACTAAGTTGACCTTTTTTGTACATGTTGTTAGTATCTAAAAATGATTCATAGTATCCTTGAGATTCATCAAACAAACTTTGTAGTTTATCAAAAAGCATTCCAAGTGTATCTACTTCACCAAATGACATAGTCTCACTCAAATTTTGGAATATTAATTACT
>Ga0209090_10002585_pt1 | contig 11407 bp, 7 predicted proteins | sample ArcticOcean_MG_C_9_FD_187432 | JGI IMG/M metagenome (GOLD analysis project Ga0209090, IMG submission 187432) | Marine microbial communities from western Arctic Ocean - ArcticOcean_MG_CB2_152 (SPAdes) (version 2) | ecosystem: Environmental > Aquatic > Marine > Oceanic | place: Arctic Ocean... | reverse complement strand
GGCGATGGCCGCGGCCTCCGCCGCGATGGCGCGGTCGGCGCCGGAAGAAAACGCCGCGGCGTTGCTCACAATTAGGTCCATATCCGCCAGGAAGCCCGCGCGGCCCCGGTAGGCGTAGCGATCGAGCCGGTACGTCTCCTCCGTCGCGAGGTGCGGCGGCAGGAAGACCTCATCGCGCTCGGGAATCTGCGCTACGTCGACGTGCCGCACGAAGTGGTCGAGGCCGAGCCACGCGTAAAGCGGGTTCAGGCACGCCGCCCGCAGGAGCTTGGCGCGCCGCACGCGCCCCGCGAGCGCCAGTCGTTCGGCCCCGTCGCGGGCGAGGCGCGCACAATGGGCCTCGACGAGCCCGTGCACCTTCGCGTGCGGCCAGCCGCTGCGGCACAGGAGATTAGGGACCTTGACGCACCACGCGACGTCCGCTACTTTTTTGAGGCCGTGGGCGTATGCGAGAATGTGTTGTATTAATGTCCCACGGAAGCCGCCGAGGTCGGGCAGCGCCGGCTGGCGGGGCAGCGCCTCGGTAGCAGCGGTAGCGTCTCCCATTGCGCGGCTGAACGCGGGCAGCGCAGGCCGGCTCATGGTGCCGGGACGTTCTCTGGAGAGGTTTGAGTATTTTTTTAGCTGGGCCCGCTGGCCGGGCCTGCGAGTCCAGATAGTCCTACCGGAGCGGCTGGCGCGCCCATCGACCGTTCCGAGGAGCCTGTCTCAGCAATCTCATCTCCGGGTTTTGATGTTGGACGGAGAGCACGTGAGCAGCGCCGCAGTGCTGCCGTCGCGGCGCAATGGCCGCGTTACTAATGCGCATGGCCTCTTTACTGAGGCCTGCGAACGAAGACGATGCCACGCAGCTCGGCAAGATAAAGATTGTGCAGTGGAATCAAAAAGACCTTACACGCACCGACACCGAGCCCCACAAGGAGCGCATTGATAAAGTCGCCCGTACCATCAGGGACATGGCTCCCGATGTCTGCGTGCTGGAGGAAGTGGTGTCTGGAGGCGGCGGGGAGCGGGCAGTGAAGGAGATTGTGGCGAAGCTGAATGAGTACGCAAAGAGTGACGATTGGCGCTACGCACTGTCCAACCTTGTCGACCCCATGAAAACGAAGAAGAAGGAACATTATGCAGTCATTTGGCAAAAGGCCAGCATGGGAGACCAACCGCTCCACTACCGCAAAAACGGGAAGGTTCCACTCGCTGGGCAGAATATCCTGGCGAATTCCGATTCCTTCTCGCCGGACCCCCCACAAGAACTTGAAATTGACGGAGTAAAAATAAATCTTGCTGGCCCAAGAGGAGGGTATAGCAAATTGCACGAGAGGTTTCCGGATCTGCCCGGCTGCTTTGATCGGTGCCCAGTAGTCTCCTCCTTCGGCATCATCAAAAAAAAACTTCAAAACCAAAAAATAAAAAAGCTTGTAAAACTCCTTACCAGCCCCTCAATCATTGGATTGTGTCCAATGTGACGGATATGTACGCTATGTTTTATGACGCAACCTCCTTCAACCAGCCCCTCAATCATTGGAACGTGTCCAACGTGACGGATATGAGATTAATGTTTTGGAACGCAACATCCTTCAACCAGCCGCTCCATGCTCCTTGGTACCAAGACGGAATGCACGAGTCGACGCGGCGGTCGACGCGGCGCTCGTCGAACAAGTCAAAGAATATTCGTCCAATGTGACGAATATGCGTGTCGCGAGGTTGAGGTTAGGATTCGGTCCGAGTAAGGGTTAGGATTAAGAGTAGACTAGGGTTAGGGTTAGGGTTGGGCGAGAGTCGGGTTAGAGCGGGTAGGAAATGATCCTAGTGTCGGTGGCAGTTTCGCGGCAGCATGGGCTCGGGTGGTTTTGAAAAAGTGCTCATCGGAACGCTGGGGCCGAGAGAAACGTTTTTACGTGGGGCGAAGAGGCGAGCGGCGAAGAACAGCATTCTGCCGAGCGGCGCAAAACACACTAGGGGCTAGTGGCGCAAAACCTACTAGGACCTGTGTGACCCGTACCGTTAAACGTTTTTAGGTGTGGCGAAGAGGCGAGCGGCGAAGAACAGCGTTCTGCCGAGCGGCGCAAAACACACTAGGGGCTAGTGGCGCAAAACCTACTAGGACCTGTGTGACCCGTACCGTTAACGGTACGGGTCACCGGCGTCCTCCCCGGCCCCCGTACACCGCGCGGTCCAGTCGCGGAGTGGCCCCGCCAATAGGTCCTTGTCCCGCGGGCAGGCCGCCTTGCAGCGCGGGTCGTGCAACGCTTTGAACAGGAGCTTCGCCTCGGGACACACATCCAACAGCTGCGACCGATTCGCGTATGGCATCATCCGCATCGGGTGGTAGACGCCCACGGGCGTCGCGTCCATGTCGTACGCCTCCTTGACGGCGAAGCGCCGAGACACGTGCTTCGGGGCGAGGCGCGCGCTCGTCGCCGAGAGCGCGCGCACCCAGAGCATGTCCTCGTTGCCCTTCGCCGGGGGCGCGAAGCCTCCTTCCAATAACGCGACAAGCGGGGCCCGGTTGCGCAGCGAGAGCGCGCCGTTGCCCCCTGTGGAGTGTGGCGACCCAGGTTTGGCCCACTTCCAGGGTGCACCGACCCAGTCGTACGGAGCGAAGACCGGAGCGTCCAAAGGGAGGTTTGCCCCTGCACATAACACGGTGCTGCCCGGCTCGAACCACAGCACGCGGTCATAGCGCAGATTATGCCAGAAGTCCGTGTTGAGTAACAGAGAACGCTGCGAGAGGCCGGCGATGCTTCGTATTAATGGTACCGCGGCGACGCCTCGGAGGCCGTCAATGGCATGCAGCACGCGGCTCACCGCGGGAGTATGCTTTTCGGCCGGTCGATAGTATACGTCGACGCCGCCCCATGACACGGGTAGTCTGCTCGCGACCAGTGCGAGCTGTGCTGATACCACGGCTGGCTTGTTTAGCGGACCTATGACTGTCACAGCGCCCGCGACCGCTTGCGTAGTCGTCGCGTCCGTAGACCACGCGCGCAGCGAGGACAACTGCGTTACGTCGCGTGCTGACCAATGCGCGTGTAGGTGCCAATGCGCGGGCAGCCAGCAAATTACAATGCCTGCAACGAAGGCCAAGGCCGTCCGCACGCATGCGCCGCGTGACCGTTCGCTGCGGCGCATTGCTTTGCAATGACAGCCTGTGTATCAGGCTGCCCCTGGGCCGTGAGCTCACGCACGCGTCACCATCTCTCGGCGACGTGTTACAGTGACAGATTAGCGATCCTGGGCGAGCTGTGCGATGCCATAAACAGGTCTTTCTCTCGAATTGCCAGTGTGCTGTCTTGTGTGCAGGAGAGCCTTTGTTTTTGAATTCGGGGCGCTAATGAACACCAACTAGCATTACAGAAACCAGGGGTCTAGGGGCGTATGCGCCCCGCGCCGTCGCCAATGCGAGGTCTTCCATGCATCGTGTCTGGCGCCGCGGTAGTTACAACTTACAACAACAAAAACTTAGGGCGTCGGCGGCGGCGGCGGCTCCGGCAAATAGCCGAAGCGCGCGTCGTACGCGTCGACCACCCCGCAGAGTGCCTCGGACGCGACCGCGAAGTCCAAGTCCTCGAGGCCGAACTTGGCGAAGCGGTGCGCGTAGGCGCCGACGCTCCGCAACTTGGCCAGCTTGTCCAAATAATCGACCAGCAAGGCCGGCGCGAGGTTCGTCTGGGCCAGGCACGTCAACGACCGTTGGCCCCCGACCGTGGCCGATGACCGATAGAGGGCGTGGGGCTCGAAGAGCACGGCGCCGGGCGGCGCTCGCCGGGCGTCCGGGGCCAGGCGCTTCCGCAGCGTCGCGAGCGGCAGCATCGAAACGCTGTCGACGCCGCGGGCCCAGGCCGTCGCGGCGCACGCGATGAGCGGCCGGTCTAATAAGTCGGCCTTCGGAAACGCGTCGGCCAATTTACCCGCGAGCTTCAGCCAGTCGTCCGATTTTTTAGCTGGTTTTGATAATGTGGAGCGGACGTCGCAGAAGGGCAACGACGAACAGCACCGGAGGACGACGTCGCGCCGCCCGCAGAACTGGCGCTCGATGTTATCTTGGACGCGTGGCAAAAAAAGCCCCGCCAGGTCCGCGGCGAACGATTGGTTCGGCTCCGGCACACTCTGATCACAAGAATAGTCGCGCCAGATGGTCGCGTCCGCGTAGGCGACGAGCTGGTGGAGCGACAAACACGCGTTGTACGCGGCCATGGGACTCCCGAAGCCGCGGCGCCCGAGCGCCACCCCTAATAGGGTAGACGCGGGGTAGTCGTCGCGCGCGCCCTGGAGGAGCGTTGATGCTAAACCGCTCGTGCCGCCGTCGATCGAGTACAGAAAGCTCAGGGTGCCCACGCGCGAACACCGCTCGGCTTCTTTTCGTAGCCGCTCCTCGGCCATCCGTCTCAACTCCGCGCGCTGCGCGAAGCCCTGGCCGAAGCACTTGCCGCACCCAAAATTCCCTTTGGTCACGACGTTCCTTCCGTCGAACACGGGCCGCTTGCCGCCCAGTGTGAGGCACCCCTCGAGCGCGCGGTCGTCGCCGTCGACCACGATGCCTCGACACGTCTGCCGTCGCACATCGAAGAGCGCGCCCTTTCGTCTCCGCTTGTCGTTGGCGTCCGCGGCGTCCGCGGCGGCGATGGCCCAGAAATGGGACGCGACGTCGGCGCCGGTCTGGCCCAGGGCCAGGTGGATGCTGGTCATCCCTGCTCCACTATTCGCTTGTGCACCGCGTAAAGCGTGGTGAGCCCAAAAAGGACTCTCTCTGAGGGCTCGTCGTGGAACGCACCCGAGCTGCGGCAGCGGTGCGTAGCTTGAAGGCGTAGCAAAAGCAAGCACGTGTACGTCCAGCTGCTGGTGTCGAGGCTAACAGACACTCACCTCGACGCGCGCGTTTTTGCGCGGTGCGGGTTGCGTTGCACGGGTTTTTTGCTCTCATGAACGCCTTGTCAGCCCTGCAAGGCTTAAAGATGACGAGCCCGCGGCATGCCCGCGTTTCTGTACTCGTGTGTGGGCGCTGAACATACTACCCACCGCGAAACGCCGGTCTACGGGCCGCGCATTAGTTGTGTGTAACAGCGCTGCTCATGGCTACGGCCTCCAGCCGCCGCGCCGCCGCTGCGGAGGGCGCCTTCGCCAAGGTCGTGGCGGCCGGCCACGCCGCGGCCGACCACAAGACCCAGATCGTGCCGCCGCGGTCGCCGCGGCGCGTGGGCTTCGCAGACGACATCCCGGAGGACGCGCCGGCCGAGGCGAAGCGGCTCTCGCTGACCCAGTCGCCGAGCGACGCTGTACACACACGGGCGCTGGACACGGGGGTCTCGCCGGAGGGCCTGAGCCTCAATGACGAGAAGGCGCGCTTCACCCCCACCCACAACAGGTCGACGCCGCGGGTGCCGCGGGGCGTGCCCTACGCATCGCCCGCGATCCGCATCTCGAGCAACCGGCACCAGCACGTGGGCTCGGCGTCCGGGAGCGTCAGTCGGCCGGACTTCGACGACTGTCTGCGGCGGTCCGCGGCGGTCCTCCACAAGCACGTGACGGTCTGCTACTGGCGGCGGCGGAAGGCCGCGCTCGAGCAACCGGAGACGCTCGACACGGGCCAGTTCCGCGACTCGGCCGCGCGGTTGTTCGATGAAGCGCGGTACGCGGCCCCCCGCAAGGCCGCGACCATCTTCCGCCTACCGCTGGCCTATGGCGCCTTCCACGTCTCCAAGCGGACGCTGGCGCCCAAGTACGCGACGCCGTCCATGCGCGACATTTATGAGTTCATGTCCGCGCTGTTCCTAAAAGCGCACCTGTCCTCGGAGTGCTCCGTGGTCTGCTTGATCTACGTGGAGCGCTTGATGGAGAAGGCCCACGTGCCCTTCGACGACCGCACGTGGCGGTCCGTGCTCCTCTGCTCCATGTTGCTCGCCTCCAAGGTCTGGCAGGACTGCGCGTCCTGGAACATCGAGTTCAGTGCCGTCTTCCCCCAGTTTAGTCTGGCGGCCCTCAACCGCTTGGAGCGGGTCTACGTGACCCAGATCGGCTGGGACATGTACATCTCACAGTCGCTCTACGCGAAGTACTACTTCGCGCTGCGGTCGCTCAACGAGAAGCAGGACTTCCGGCGGCGCTACAACCGCTTCGTGCTGGACGACAAGCGGGAGCCGGTGCCCAAGGACGCGCGCATCGTCGAGCAGCGGTCCACGAAGATCCGGAGCGAGTGGGTGAAGGCGCTCTCGAAGTCGATCTAGTCTGTGATAATCGAATTGTGGTTTTAGACTTCTACCCCAACGCCAACCAACGTGGCAGAGCACTCCCCCAGAAACTAGAAATACAATGATTTCGATTTTATTTTCATTTACAAGTTCTAAATCGGTTTAGAGGCCTTAGCGTTGCTCTGCTGCCGAGTGTGCTCGTCGTCGTCTTTCACGTCACGTGTGAATCCCTACGACACTACGACACGCGAACGACGATTTTGCCTGTGTATATACTAAGCCGCGCCGCGCCGGCTAGTTGCACACACGGGCGGAGAACACTATCATAGCTGAGGTCCGCACGGTTAAGTTATTGTACTTCAATGTTAGTAAGGTGCAACGTGGGGGGCGACTCATTCTGTCTGCGACGCCGACGACGACGTCGAGACCGCCGCGCCCGGGTAGTACGCGCCCTGCGGCACCATCATAGGGTGTTGGTAGCCAGGCGGCACCCAGTACCCCGGCGGCGGCGGCGGCGCGTAGTAGTAGGGGTACGGCGGCCCCTGCGGCCGCTGCGCGTACTGCTGCTGCGCGTACTGCTGAGGCGGCATTTGCGGCTGCTGCGCGTACTGCTGAGGCGGCATTTGCGGCTGGTACGCGTAGGGTGCCGGCGGGTAGCCGTAGCCGTAGCCTCCGGGGAAATTCAACGAGAGCTGCGTCTGGTGGCGCACGGGCGCCTCGGCCGCGGACTCCGTCGGCGAGGCCTCCGTCCTGGCCTCGACTGCCTCGGCGATCTTAGCCGTCACGCGGCGCACGAGCGCCGCGACGGAGCTCTCCGGCTCGATCGCCGCCGCTTCTACCACAACCTCCCGCGCCTCCGCCGCGACAGTCGCCGTGACGGCGACCGGGGTGGTAGTGCGCACCACGGCCTCGACGGCGACCGGCGCCGTGACCCGGGACACGATCTCCGACACGACCGGCGTGGTCGTGCGCGCAACAACCTCCGCGGCCTCGACGACCTCGGGCGCAACCGGCGTCGCCGCGAGCTCGGCCCCGGCCTCCGCGAACTCGAGCGCGAGCTCGTCGTCGTTGACGTTGTTCACGACGGACGTGTACAGCCGCTTGAGCGTCGAGTAGCGCTTGAGCACGGGACTGGCCTCGCCGTGGCTCCGCTCCGACCGGCGCAGCAGCGCCGCGACCTCCTCCTCCTCGTTCGCCTTCTCGATGGCCGTCAGCCGGCGGACGATGGCATTGCGCACGACCAGCTTCTCGGCCTCGACCTCCTCGATGGCCGTCAGGCGCCGGACAATGGCGCCGGGCTCCTCCGCGACGCTCTCGACGTGCTGCAGCGCCGCCGCGATCGTGCCCGCGAGGCCGTCAGCTTGACTCATGTCATCGTCCTCCTCGACGTCCTCCTCGACAGCGGTCGCCCGCCGCACGAGCACGCGCTGGTAGAAGCCGCGCGCCGAGCCCTCCAGTTTGGCCGCGGGTCCGCCCTCGGTCACGCGCCGCTGCAGGGGCAGGGCCACGGTCTTCGCCCGTTTAAGTTTGGCCGACTTCAGGTCGGCAACCAACCCCTCGAGTCGCCGGACCGTCCCTAGTAACGCCTTCACCTCGGCCTCCTCCTCACTGGTCCGCGCGACCTGTAAGGCTTCCACAGATTCCTTCAACTTGGCCTGGACGTCCACATCCAAACCATCGAGGAACTGGCCGAGTAAATGCTTGGGGATGTTGTGGCGCTGCGCGACCAGATCGTTCTCCTCGTCCTCGTCCTGCGCGAGGAAGCGCGGCGAGTTGACGTGCTGCTCCGTGGCGTAGATTACGTAGCGCGCGTGCATCTGGAAGACCAGCCGAATAAAAAAAGGCCCCTGCCACTTCTGGCCGTAGTGGTACACCTCGATCTTCCCGTCTTCCCGCGTCGCGTAGCCGAAGTTCTGGACCATCTCCCAGAGCGTGTTCCCGAATAAAGAGTCGGAACATTTGAAGCGCTCCTTCTTGTTGAAGCAGATCGTGTTCGTCTCCCCGTTCCCGTCGTCCTCCTCCCTTTCATCGAACTGCATCGAGACGACCATGTTCGAGATGACGGGCGGTAGGCCGAAGGTGTGCACGTGGCCGTTGTCATCGAAGTAGCCGCTGCGCATCATGAAGTCCACCATGAACGGGAAGACGCAGAAGATCTCCATGAAGTCCTCGTTCCCATAAAACTCGGCGAGCGCGTTGGGGTCGGCCTCCGTGACGAAGCGGTGGTCGTAGAAGTCCTCCGCGCTGCCGAAAAAGGTCTGGCCGGCGACGCAGCCCAGCGTCAACGCGCCGGCGCCGACGGCCAGCTTGGTCTGGAGCGGGCTGATCGGCGCCGCGTTCGTGGCGAGGCCGCGCGCCCGGGCCCGGCGCGCCTTGAAGGCCGCGCCGCCGCTTGTGAGGCCATAAGCGCGCTTGCGCAGCACCGGCGGCAGGCGGTTCAGGACGGAGCGCATAGCCATCGTGCAGGGCTGCTACTCTCTGTGCTTTGCTGTGTCGCTGTGATGCGTGCGCGTGCAATTAATGCGACGGCACAGGCTGCTGTATGGTACGGACGGCACTTCTATGTGAAGCGGGCTGCCTGGCGACAACCACTTCACCTCTACGTTATTGCTTTTTGAGTCTACCCCGTGGTGACGTCGACTTTTTGGAAATGTACAAAGTACAATCACGAGTTGCCACGCTAATCAGCGGCTAGGAAGACGCAGCCGTCCCATCCGCACTCGCAGCCGCTCCGCAACAACCCAGCACTCATGTTTGGCGCGGCCACGCTCACCGCGCGGGCAGCGCGCCGCGGCTTCGCCACCAATGCGGCCGGCGGCCTGCCGCTGCCCAAGCTGAGCACGGTCGTCATGACCGGCGGTGTGTTGGGAGGCGCCGCGTACTGGGGATACTTCCGGCAGCAGGATAAGCTCCACCAGTCCTCGATTGTGTGGCACGGTGCGGACCGCGGCGCGCTGCCACCCACCGAGCAAAAGTTCTTCCCGCCGGAGGAGCGCGGCGAGATGCCCCAGTGGAAGCGCATCTGGCGCACGACGACGCCCGAGGGCTTCAACCGCGAGGGCGACGATACGTTAGTCGCGGAGGAGCCGCAGCAGCCGACGGTATGAGCCGCGCGACCGAAAGTAACTTGTCTATTTTATCCCGGGTGCCTGGGGTTTGTATACAGGGATAGCAGTATCCCATTGTACGCGCGGGGCCGCGCTCCGCTTTTTTATTATTATACAGGAGACTTAGGACCGGCGCTTGGGCGCGGCAATAATCGACACGGCGCCGTACGCGCCGAGGAGCGACCCGCAGAAGGTGAGCGGGTACGTCGCATAGACGCGCCACGCCGCGTGTGCCGTGTTCCGCGCAGCTTGTGCCAAGTCCCGCGCGCGCAGCGCCGCCGTCGTCGCCCGCTGCGTGGAGTCCGCCGGGAGGCCCCGGATGTACCTCATGGTGTTATCCGTGCGCCGGATGGTCGCGCGGGACTCTCCGAAGGACCGGTAGGGCTGCATCACCCACCAAACTTTTTTCACCACCTCCCGGAGCTGCAAATTAGCGCTGCGCTCCATCTCGGGCGTGACGGCGCGGCGCATCGACTGTCCCAGGACGTCGGCCGTGAGCGTGGCGAACTTGCGCGGGGCAGCCATGAGTGATGTTGCTCCTCAACGCGCGAGCAGGGCAATACACTCTCTACGTTTTGGATGGCGTGGCCAGGGGGCCCCGCACGATCGTACTAGACAACATGACTCATTGGCGGAGCGATCGCGCCGCAGCTGTGGATATAGAGTCCGAGCAGCTTCACTTCCCGCCGAGAGGCCGTTGCGCGGCGACGGCGACGACGCGGCGTGCCCGCGCGAGCCCCGGGTCGTGATAGCTGTCGTGATGAGATAGACAAACGTCTAAGACAAACGTCTAAGACAAACGTTAAGTTAAGAGACCACGCTAGGAGCCGCCGCCCGCGGCCTCCTTGGCGGCCGACACGAGCCGCTCCATGCCGGCCTCGACCGCGGCCGCGGCCTTGCGCCGGTCGTCCAGCTCCTGGACGGCGCCCTTGCGCACCTGCATCTGGAACGCGCCGGCGACGCGCTTCGCGCGCATCTCCGTCTTGCCGCCCCGCGAGAACAGCGCCGTGTCGGCGGCCCCTTGGCCATCCCAGTACCGCGGACCTAATCGATCGGCCCGCGAAATGAGTTGGGAGTGCTTCAGCGAGAAGTCGTCCGTGCCCGCCGCGGCCGCGACGGCCGCCGCCAAGCCCCGCAAAAAGTCGACGTCGTTCCTATACGTCTCGTCGGGGTGCTCGTCTGGAGGAGGCGCCGTTAAATGAGCCCTCAAACCCACCGCCGCGGAGTCCGCCGCCTGCGCCGCGTCGAGGTCCCGGTTCTTCGCCACGACCACCACGCCCATCGGGATCCGTCGGAAGGACCCGCCCCCCGAGAGGTCCGTCTTTTCGACGTAGATCGCCACATCAATACTCTTGGACGCAAACACGTGCGCCTCCAAAGCAGCGTCGCACTTGCCCACGAAGCCCACGTGCCAGCCGAGCGTGGACCGCATGTCCGCCGCGAGCGTCGGCGTCAGGCCCGCGAGGACCTTCGCCGCGGAGGATCCGTCGCCCGTCGCCAGGACCGCGCCGGCGGCCTTGCCCGTGCCCACAGCGTGCGGCGTGCCCGTCTCCACGGCGATGACGGCGCCGCGCTGGCCGTGCGTGGTCGTATTCACCAATGCGGAGGTCGTCGTCTCCAAACGACAAGGCGTCGCCGCCGCGTCGCCGCACGCGAGCACCGAGCCACCAGCGGACAGCTCCTCGTTGACGAAGATGGGCCGCCGTTGCGTGGCATCATCCAACCGCGTCGCTTTGACCACCTCCAGCGCCGTCGAGCCGCGCGGCGCCGAGCGCGCGTCCCGCGCGCTCACCTGGACCTGCTGCACGTGCTCGCCGCCCGCGACGACCACCAAATCCGCCCGGCACTGCGAGATCTTCATGGCGTCGTCGGCGCGCGCCAGGTAGACGGCGTGCGAAGCCTTCTTGTCGTCCGCGGGGCCAACGTACCTAATCTGGTGTAATGCAATAACGTTCACACCTCTTTTCTCGAGGCGCTTCCGGAGCTTCTTGCCCAGGTCCTTGGGCAGCCGCGCACCGATGGGCGTCGGCTCGGGGAACACTAATGTAGCGGAGTCCGCCGCTGTTTCTGCGGGTGCCGCGCGGGCAACGGCGGCCGCCAAGGCCACGGCCT
>Ga0209090_10002581_pt1 | contig 11413 bp, 6 predicted proteins | sample ArcticOcean_MG_C_9_FD_187432 | JGI IMG/M metagenome (GOLD analysis project Ga0209090, IMG submission 187432) | Marine microbial communities from western Arctic Ocean - ArcticOcean_MG_CB2_152 (SPAdes) (version 2) | ecosystem: Environmental > Aquatic > Marine > Oceanic | place: Arctic Ocean... | reverse complement strand
GCGAGTTATCTTAACCTGATTGACCCAAAAATTGGCGCGAGCGCGATGAACTTGACGTTACGTTTACTCTTAGGCGCGTGTTCGGTGATCGCGTGGCTGAACATATCGAACGACGCGTGGGATTATCAGACTGGAGTGGATAGTGGGAACAGGAAACCGGAATCGATTGTGAATTTATTAAACGGAGACGTCAAGGCGGCGCACGTGACGAGCGCGTTCTTTTTAATCGCCGGGGTGGTGACTTTGTTGCCGCTTTTCGCTAACGCGCCGGCTGTGGCGCCGATGGCGTTGTTGCTGGCGATCGGGTGCGGGTATGCGTATCAAGCGCCGCCTTTGCGGTTGTCCTATAAAGGGTTGGGGGAGCCGTTGTGCTTTACCGCGTTTGGACCTTTGGCGACGAGCGCGTTTTTCGCGGTGTTTGCGGGCGCAAACTTGCCGAGTTTTTTGAACGTGCCTCCGTTGTTGTGGGTCAACGCGTGGATGGTTGGCGTGACGACGAGCATGATTCTATTCGCCAGTCATTTGCACCAAAGAGAAGGGGACGAGGTGAGCGGGAAGTTGTCGCCGTGCGTTCGATTTGGGGTGGATTTTTGCGTCAGCTCGATTCAACACGTCGTTTCCGCCTATTACGCCTTGATCGCGACGTTCGTCTCGTGCGGATGGTTACCCTCCGTTGCCGGAGCGATGATTTTTATCACCTACCCATTAGCAAGAGCGATGCAAAACTACGCGTTGGATAACGTAGAAAACGAAAAGATGTTGTTCAAGACGAAATATTTCGCGGTGAGATGGCACGTGGCCCACGGCGTAGCGTTAGCCTTTGGGTTGTGGTTGAGCAGAAGATTAGCGGTGCCGTTTTAGAAAAACGAGAAGAAAGTTCGGGAGCAGCAGCAGCGAGCAGTCGTCCGAACGCTACTGATGAGTAATACTACCAACATAATAAGTAATAATAATACCGGATGAATCAGAGAGAAAAGCGAAGAGACGCGATGCGCAGCCGCGACGAAGAGTATAATGTAATAAAACTATTGTCAAATCATATTTAATAAATACTCCCCTCCTCAACGACACACACCACGCGCGAAGAGAAGAAGAACAGAAGAACAAGAGCGAAAAAACAATAAAAGCGTTTGTAATTTTTAGAGCGAGCAGAGCGTTTATTCACAGAGAGAGAAAAAGTCTTTTGACTGAAACGTAAGTGTCTTTTCACCACAACTAACTTTTAACTAATATCTCCATTCTTTTCTCTCTTAGACTCTCTCGCGCGCAAAGCACTTGATATATCAAAAGAATAAACGAACAAACAGATACACTCTATTATACTCTCTACCGACGATGGGGTGTTGTTTCTCGTCGACAACCACGACCGACGACGAAAATGAAAGAAGAAGAAGATCCATGGGAAGAAACGCATCGTCAAATCATCATCGTCAACGAATCACCAACAACGCGCGCCGGGAAATGGACGGACGGTTTCGTCAGCATCAACACCGAGGCCACCGGCAAACGATGTCCTCGGAGTACGTTTTCGGGGTGAAGAATCCGTTCGCGAAGTTTATGGGTAATGGGTCTCAGGAAGAAGAAGAAGAGCAAGAAGACCGAGGAGGAGAGGAGGAGGAGGAAGAGCAGTTGGAGGAGGAAAAGAGCGCTTCGGCGAACGCGATCGAGAAAGAAGAAGAAGAAGGAGACGAGATGGAAGAAGGTTCGGAAACCACCTCGAACAAGGACGAACAGGAGGTGAGACTGTTGAAAAAAGGGAGATTAAGCAACGATCGGGAGAGCGGGACAAAGGTGGAATCTTTGTCCGCGTCGTTTATGCGGAGGGGCTTTGGCGTCGGCGCGAGCGGTAGTACTAATAAAAATAAAATAAAAAAAAGCAAACATCGAAGGACGGAATCGGAGCCGCCGCCGAAAGTTACTGGTCATTTTCGTAACAACAACAGTAGCAATAGCAGCGGGAAGGAGCCGCCGAGCGGCGGGCGAACGTCACGGATGTCCAGGTTGATATCTCCGATAGTTATAAACGATAGTTATAAAGCGTTCGAAGACGACGGAGAAGACGAGCAGCAAGCGCAAATAGAACAGAAGAACGTCGTCCGGCGAAGCGCGACGACTGGTGCGACAATTGCAACCACTTCCACGACGAGGCACTTTAGAAGTCTTTCCGTCGTATCGGCGGCGAAATTTGAAAGAGACGGGTCGAACAACGGCAAAGAACCGAACGACTTGCGCGCCTCCATCTTCCAAGCGCTCGAAAAGAGTAACAACAATAACAGAGACGATGTGCAACAACAACAAGAAAAAGAAGAAGACCGTCCATCGACACCTTTTGACGACACCAACTGTTGCCCAACCTGTTTCGAGGAGTACCAAGAAGATAACCCGAAAATCACCTTAGCGTGCGCGCACCACTTCCATCTCGCGTGTATCGTCGAATGGAACGAACGAGGTCACAGCGAGTGTCCCACGTGCATGACCGACGTCGGTTTTTACATGGACGACGACGAGTAGTTTGAGATGACTAAGGAAGAAACTTCTCCTCTTTATCATCATTTCAATCATCGCTTTTGTAATTCTTAAGAATGAAACTCATTTTTGTATCTAAAAAATACGCGATAGATCTCTCTCTCTGCTTCACTTTAAAACGCAAACAGTTGAGCGATGACGATGATGCTCCCCGCATCGTCGACGACGACGACGGCAGTATTTCGAAGCAGCAGCGGGAGAAGAAAGAACCACGGGGCGAAGGAGAGAATCGCGCTGTTGAGGGTTCGCGCGTCGTCGTCTTCGGAGAAGGAAACAAAGAAGCGCGCAAAAGAAGAAGACAAAGAATCGGAGGTTCCTCCTTCGGTTTTGGGACCATCGCACGCGACGATCCACTCCTCGAGCGTGGAGAAAGAAACGATTGAAGTTGTCACGGATGATCCTCGCGAGCAGTTGAAACGATACCAGGAGAAGTATCAGTATTCGATTCGACACCCGGGAGCGTTTTGGGCAGAACTCGCGTACGAGAACTATTCTTGGGAAAATCGAGACGAGTTTTTCAAGCGCAACGAGCACAACGAACGAGAAAATTTCGACGCGAGGAAAGGCGACGTGAACGTCGAGTTCTTTAAAGGAGCGAAGACGAATTTAGCGCACAACTGTTTGGATCGAAACATCGAGAAAGGTTTAGGAGGTGAACCGGCGATTATTTTTGAGTCCGACGAAGGCTTCGAGCGAGAGAAGCGGTGCGAAACGCTCACGTATTTGCAGTTGAAAGAGAAGAGCGATAAGTTAGCCAATCACTTGATTTACGTGTGCAACGTGAAGCCGGGGGATGTGGTTGTGTGTTACTTACCGATGATTCCAGAGGTTGTGGTGACGATGATGGCGTGCGCGAGGATCGGCGCGGTGCATAACGTCGTTTTTGCCGCGTACTCGGCGGAGGCGTTGGCAAAAAGAATCATCGATAGCGAGGCTAAAGTTTTGGTATCGGCGGCGATGTCGTATCGAGGCGGAAAGGCGATTGAGTTGTTTAAGATTGTCGCCGAAGCGGAAAAAATTTGCGAGATACAAGGGCACCGAATCGAGGAAAGAGTGTGTCACTTTAACTTACCCGGATCGGAGCCGCACACGGATTGGCCAAAGGAAAAAGCGGAGATATTAGCCGCGTACAAACAGCGACACGGAGGTAATGAAATGTCACCCGCTTGGACGGACGCGCCGCACGGCATCATGCGTCCATATTATGGTTTATACCTTTTTGAAAGTAGCAAACTGACGCTAACTTATAACTCTCTTCTCTTTTTGCTTTCAAAACGTACAGGTTTTGATTTGGCGTTGGACGAGCAAGAGTCGCGACCTCCGCCGGTGACGATCTGGCGCGATGCGGAAGACCCAGCGTTTATTTTGTATACGAGCGGGTCAACGGGCGCACCCAAAGGTGTCGTTCACGTGATTGGCGGATATATGGTTCACGTCGGGGAGACGATGAAAGAAGCGTTTAACGTAAAAGCTGGCGACGTGACATTTTGCACCGCAGACGTCGGATGGATAACGGGTCACTCGTATCTTGTCTACGGTCCGTTACTGAACGGTTGTACCTCGATTTTATACGAAGGCAAACCAGATTACCCGAACGCGAGTCGATTGTGGGAAATTTGCGACAAATATCGCGCAAAAGTTTTATACACCGCACCAACTGTTATTCGATCTTTGAAGAAACAAGGCGACGAGTGGGTCACGAAAACGAAACGAGACTCTTTGGAGATTTTAGGAACGGTTGGAGAACCTATCGGCGAATCTGCGTGGACGTGGTTCCACGACGTCGTCGGCGAGGGAAAGTTGCCAATAGTTGATACGTGGTGGCAAACCGAAACCGGCGGACACGTCATCTTATCTTTACCGAACGTCGGCGAACAGAAACCGGGGAGATGCGGATTACCTTTCTACGGATGCATTCCTGCGATTCTCGACCCGCAAACCGGGAAAGAATTAGATGGACCAAACGTGGAAGGTCTACTCGCGTTGAAACCTCCCGCGTTACCTGGGATGTTTCGCGACATTTACAAAAATCACGAACGATACGTCAAGTCGTATTTTCAAGAGATTGACGGGTACTACGTCTCCGGCGATGGCGCGAGAAGAGACGAGGATGGGCAATACTACATCACCGGGCGTGTCGACGATGTAATCAACTGCTCTGGTCACAGAATTGGCACGGCTGAAGTAGAAAACGCGCTCGCTCGGAACGTGTTTGTAGCCGAAGCCGCGGTCGTAGGCATCCCGTCTGAGATTAAAGGCCAAGAGTTGTTCGCGTTTTGCTCGCTGAGAGAAGATATTCAATTTTTGAAAGAGAAAGCGGAATTGAAATCATCCAAGTATACCCCGGAGCAGTTGATTGTAAGAGATCTCATGGACACATGCGCGAAGGAAATCGGTTCATTTGCGAAACCAACCGGTGGGATTTTGCTTCTCCAGCCAGGCACTGGAATTCCCAAGACGCGCTCGGGAAAGCTCGTTCGAAGAGTTTTACGCAAGATTGCCAAAGGTGATTTGACGGGTGACTTTGGAGATTTAAGCGCGGTGGCGAATCCAGAATCGATTCAATCCATCATCCAAGCGAAGAAAAAAGCGAACGAAGCGGAAAATTAGAGAGAGAGAGAGAGAGAGAGAAATGAAGCGCAATGCGCGATACATACACAACCAAACATCATCAATTTTTTACTACCTATTTTGTGCTGTTCATCATTTTACTTACTGCTCGCATATCTTTGTAGAATGCGAACCGCAGCTTCGTCTACGCGACGCGAAATTTCTTCCTTCGACGAGAACATCAACGCCGCGCACAACGCGGTCTGGGAAAGTTTCGTCGTCAACCCGTCGTAAAAAGCAAAAAAGCCGCCTTCGTTGGTGTATAAATCTTTCACGCAGTCTACGATACCGTCGTACTCTTTACTATTATTTCCGTTCTTACCATCTGCTTTGATGCTGTTCTTCTTCGTCGTTCCTACAACGCCTCTTCTTCCAACCTGTAACCTTGACTTAATCACCAACATCGGGTACGTCGCTAACGTGGCTCCAATTTTTGCCGTCGCTCCTAAAAAGAACGCGTCCAAAGCGCTAATGGTGTTGGTACTACTATTTCTACTATTACTATTACCGCGTTGTTTCTGCCTCAAAGTCTCGTAGATTGCAAACTGTAACGCCGGATTAGTGACCATAATCAACGACGCGGATAAGCCTCCGTAAAACCCAGCGACGCCGGAAGTATCGTACACTTCCTTCGCCACGGTCCAAAATCCAAGCGCTTTCGCCTCGTCTCGTCTCTTGCGGCGCGTCGCATCGACACTACTCGAAACTCCACCCTTCTTCTTTTTCACAGCCGACCACTTATGTGCCTCCTCCTCTTCGCTCTCACTCTCGTCGTCTTTTTCCTCATCGATGCTCCGTCCTCGATTCGACGACGTCTTCGACACGACTTGCATCTTCGCCACCACCGTCCATATCGGCAGCGTCAACCCGACGTTCACGCACCCGGCTAAACTCGCCGTGAGTAAACTCTCAATCGGTGTTAAAAATCCCTGTTGCTCTTGCTGCTGGTGTCCTGAAACTCGTTGTCGTTTCGCGCGTAAATATTCGCCGTTGAACACCGAAAACCAATAGTAATACACGCCTTGCGAACACACCGTCCCGATCGAGGCTGGTTTCACCCCCACGTATAATTTCTTCAACTTTCCCAATTTCGTTTGCGTCGTTGAATCATCTTCGTCTTCGTCTTCTTCGTCTCTCGTTTTTGACGACAACATCGGCAACAACAATCGCACTCTCGGTTTCTCTCCAGTCTTCTTCTTCTCCTTCTTGTCATCATCTTCAAAGTCGACCTCTTTCTCATTCGTCGAACCAATCAAAGTCGTCGTCTTTTTCTTCTTCTTCTTTGTCTTCTCTCGAACGTGCTGCCTCGTATTCAGCGTTATCAGTGGATACGTCGCGAGCAACGCCAACAATCCCGCGATTGCCCCGGAGATGCCTTCCACTCGGTTCTGGTAAGATGAAGATGAAGACATACTACTCTTCGCGTGTGAATACGCTCGAAAGTACTGCGGGAAAATTGGGAAGATGTCTTCATTACATCAGAGGAGTTTAGAGTCAATACTACGAGATGATAATACTCGCAGATGCTGCTCTCGCGACGGATACTGCTGCGAAGGAGAACAGTACTATCGTCGGAGGAGGAGGAGGAGGAGGAGAATTACACCAAAATCAGCAACAACACAATAATGTTCATATCGTTGGAGATTACCGCAAAGAGTCCGTCTTAAAGATACTGAAAAGCAGAATCGGATGGTTGAGCGCGTTTTTCCTCGGCTTAATCTTAGCCGCGGTGGTGGTGGAACGATTCGAGGAGCTCTTAACGCACGAAGTGGAGCTGTCGTATTTCGTGCCCTTATTAATCGGGCACGGTGGGAACACCGGGTCGCAATCGGTCGCGACCGTTATACGAGCGATCGCGCTGAAACAGATAAAACCGGAAAATACGCGCGAAGTTATTCAGGTGTTGTTCAAAGAAGCCGTCTCCGGGTTCATCATGGGCGGCTTTTTGGGGATGTTGGTGTTCGTGTTATCGTTGGTGTGGGAAGGCATATCGCCTTTGATTGGTTTGGTGGTGGCGATATCGTTGCCTTTGGTGAGCGTGTGGGCGAACGTGTTAGGCGCCGGGTTGCCGCTGTTCGCGGTGAAGTTGGGTTTTAATCCCGCGGTGACGTCGGCGCCGTTGATGACGACGATCGTAGATAGCAGCGGGTTGGTGATTTATTTTTTAGTCGCACAGAGATTAATGCCGGAGACTTTGGGTGATGTCGCGGTGAAGATAGCAGAGGAGGTTGGGGATGGGAGCGCGACGTGAAAAGAGAGAGAGAGGGAGAGAAAGAAGGTTCGTAGAGGTAGTTAGAGAGGACGTGTAATATTTAGAAGATGATTTTTTGCGAATGTCGTCGTGTGCAGTAGTCGCGTTTATTTTCCTACTTTTCTTATCATTACTTTTTTGCTCCTACTCCGAATACTCTCGATTGCCTCTTCTTCCTCTTCCTCGCTTGTCTGGAGACCTTGAACGCGAATGCGATGGCGACCTGTTTCTTCTTCTTTGGTACGGCGCGTCTCTCCGAGATGACCTTCGGCGTCCTTGTTTACCACCATCATCCATCGCGTTATCTTTATCGTCGTCATCGTCGTAACCCCCAGACTTTCTTCTTCGCGAAGGCGGCGATCGAGATCGCGAGCGATCGTGGCGTCGTCTACTTCGTTCATCTCGGCCTCTTCGGCCGTACCGCTCTCTCGAGCGAGAGCGAGACCGAGATCTAGAACGAGACGCCGAAGGAGGCGAACGAGATCGAGATCTAGAATACCCTCGTCTTCTATCTCTATCTCTTCCTCTGTACGTTCCGCTATCTCTTCTCCGCGGAGGCGAACGCGACCGCGACGTTCGTCTGCCACCGTATTCTCTGGTGGCGTGCGTTCCGTTATTGGCGTTGTTGTTCGTAGTATAACCGCCGCCGCCGCCGCCGAAATCTCTCCTCCTCCCTCTAAAAGTACCGCTATCTCCTCTACCGTTATTATTATTCGTATTATTATTCTCGTACCCTCCAAAGCCGCCAAAGCCTCTCCTCTCCTCCGCGCCGCCGCCGACGACGGATACTCCCTTCTTGACGCAACTCACCGAATCGACAAAGGCCACCTTAATCTCCCTCCCGTCGATTTCCCCGCCGTCCAAGTTCTCTCGCGCGTATTCCGCGTCTTCCAACTCCCGAAATTGCACTCGACAAAACTTCCTCCCGTGGCCAAAAGAGACGTTTTCGATCCCACGATGATCGTTAGAGTTGTTGTTCTTATCATTGAGTTGGTAAGAGTTGAAAATCTCCCTCACGTGGTGTCCAGTCAATCGCGGGGAGATGTTCGCGACGTGCAAAATCTTCGTCGGGTGTCTGCTTTCACCTCTTATCGTCTCTCCCGCTTCGTCGTCTAGAACTTCTCGATCGTCGTTGTTTTTCGCGAACGTGAATCGTTTGTTCTCGTCGTTTTTCGTCGTCGTCGTGATGGTCGACCCACGCGTATAGTTCAGTCCCATCCTTTGCTCTTAAAATGGAGATCTTTCTCTGCACAACTTTGACGGGTCTCATTTCTCAATCATGGAGGAGGAGGAGGAGGAGCTTCAGCAGCAGCAAGAGATGACGACGGTGAATAAAAAGCAACAACCGACGAGGGTGCTCGCGGGAGCGGCGGTTCCTCCGACAGGAGTCGCACAAACAACAAATAATACGCAGACGAGAAATACGAATCAGCCGGGGTCGATCGCGCAACCAGATTCGAACACGTTTAAGAACCACTACCAAGATTTGGTGATGTTATACCGAACGTTGCACGAAAGAGCGAAAGGACCGAAAACGCTGAAGAAAAGCTTCCTGGTGAGGAATTTGAGGTACATCAAACCGAAGAAAAGAAAGAGGAAAACGACGGCTTCGATGATTGCGACGGAAGAAAAGAAGATGAAGATGAGTAACGAGAGGAGTAGTAGTAGGAGTAGAGGCGACGACGACGACGAGAGCAACAACGACGAGAACGAAGAAGAGGAAGAAGAAGAAGAGGACGAGAAGCAACCGAAAGACGATCAAGACGTGATGTTTCGATACTTTTATAAGGCAAAAGGCATCGCGGATTTGAGAGTGAGCGAGAAGACGGAGAGAGCGTACAGGGCGCGGTGTCCGTTTTGCAACCTCAAGCCGAGGAATTTTATCGGTTTGTGTCAACACCTGAACGCGTCGCACGATCAATTCTATTTTACGTTTTTACCGGTGAACACGGTGCAGAAGAGGACGCTGACGGATCCAAACAGAATGTACGTGGCAAAATTGGAAGACAGAGTGGTGACTATGAACACGATCGAGGTGAGGATTAAGAAGACGTCGTTCGTGATGTGCGAGAACGGACAGGACAAATTGAACATGTTAGACGCGACGCTGTTGGAAGACCCGGCGAATAAATCGTTTGAGTTCTTCAGCGGAGGAAAATACCAGAAAGTTGGAACGAATAAAGTAATTTTACCGGCGATTGGGAACTTGGCGCCGACGAATACGTCCAGTCAAGACGTTCAGAGTAAAACGCACGGGTGGGAGAATGAGTTGGCGATTTTGAAGATAAAGTTGAACGAGGAGATTAGGAATAAGCAGTTGCAGAAACAAAATGAGATGCAGCTCAAAAGCATCGAGGAGAATATCTCGCAAGTTGCGAAGAAAGCGGCGTTGAAAGAGAAAGAGCACAAGAGAGAGTGGGAGGAGAATCCATTCGCGCAGTTTTTTACTCCGCATTATTACGACCAGATTTCCTTGGACAAAGCGGCGGCAGTTTTGAACGGAGAAAATGCAGAGGAACACGTGAAGGATTTTTACAACAGTCAAAAGAGGATGTTTGGGAACGATATCAATTTAACCAAAGTTGTTCGCGCGGCGAAAGAAAGAGTGCAAGCGGAAAATAGAGCCACGGCGGAATTGGGACAGTTTCACGTCGGTGCGCCAGAACAGCAACAGCGCTTGTTGCAACAGTGGAGTCATTCGAACAACGTGAAACTACAAGGAGTGGGAGTTAAAAGGAATCGCGAAGAAGGTGGTGGCGGGAGAGAAGAAGAGTTTCCGCTCGGCTACGCCGCTTCGGAGCAGTTGATACGTCAAAGACTCGCAAAAGAGGCTGAACAGAAATATATAGAGAAGAGGATAAAAAAGGAAAAATCGAAACTGGAAAAGAGGAAATTTGCTTCGCAAGGCGAGCTTGATAAGGCGGCGAGTCAGAAGAAAAACTTTCGTCAATCAGCGCAGTACCAAGAAGTTGTCGCCACGAAGAAGACGACGATTCAAGAGACGGGCTCGAGAAAATCATTCGCCATCGGCGGTCGGTATTACCACTCGCGAACGTGTTTACCCATGAGCAAGAAAATTTTCAAAACGGAAGACAAATCTACCATTCCCGATTCCGACGACGACGAGAGGGAGCAGGAAGAAATGTGGGACAAAGAAGACGCGCTGTTTATAGACGAATATGTGGACGTGGCGCAAGTGGAAAAAGATTTCTTTAGAATGTGGAACAAACACGTGCGTAAATATTGCGCCATGGCGAACAGGCAAATGCCAGACTGCACGAGTTCGTTCATGTACGTTCACAAAGAAAAGCTGGTGAAAGACCGCCAGATGAGAAAGTTGTTTCATTTACACCTGATGAACATGTACGATTTTGGCGTGTTATCTGGGAAAGTGATTCAAGCGCTCGTGGCGAAGATGAACGAGCTCAGACGCGAGTCAGAGAATCATACTCCTAATTCCAAACTCCTTTCTGAAAAAGAAGAGGATACACAATCAGCAGAGAAAGCTCCTCCTGCGGTAGTTGAAGCGATCGAAACAAACTAGAAGAGAGAGAGAGAGAGAAAGGAAAAGAGACGCGGAATACGCTTCTCGGTTGAAAAAGAACGAGCAATGTAACAAAATCAAAAGTATAAACCACTCGCGCACATACTGTACCGTATCGTCGGGTTGAAAATTCTTCTATCCTCTTTCTATATTACGAAAAACTAAAATACATCATTCTCTTCTTCTTCTTCTTCTATGCATAACTACTCGGACTCTCAATCACCCCCAACTGGACGCACTGCAACCTCACGTCTAATCTTTGCGGTTGCTTTCGGTTTCGCCTCGCCCATAACTTCGCCTCGCCAAACTCCGGCATCGAGCGACTGTGCGGAACCGCGCCTCTCTTGGCGCCGACGCTAGGCGGCGGTTGTTCGCTCTCCCGCTGATTCGGCGGCGTCGTCGGTCCTTCTTCTTCTTCTTCGCTATTATTATTATTATTATTATTATTATTATTATTATTATTATTATTCGTGTTTCTTCTA
>Ga0209090_10002578_pt1 | contig 11418 bp, 10 predicted proteins | sample ArcticOcean_MG_C_9_FD_187432 | JGI IMG/M metagenome (GOLD analysis project Ga0209090, IMG submission 187432) | Marine microbial communities from western Arctic Ocean - ArcticOcean_MG_CB2_152 (SPAdes) (version 2) | ecosystem: Environmental > Aquatic > Marine > Oceanic | place: Arctic Ocean... | reverse complement strand
TACAAACGGTAGTAAAAGTATTAAGTTTTGGGAAAAGCATAAAAAAAGTTTCAGTTGGGTTGCATTTAGTTTTCATAGTGAGAAAACAAATATAAACCATTGTGTTAAAGTAGTAGAGACATTGTGGGCTCATACAAATTTAAGTGTTAGGGTAATGATGCATCCTAAAGAAGAATACTTTAATAAGTGTATAGACTTTTTTGAAATACTAAAAACAGAACCACCAGAGAGTTACTTTCATGTAGAGAAGGTACCTATCATTGCTGATTGGTTAACAGATAAAGAACGCCCACATGATTACACTCCTGAGCAACAAGCACAACTAGAAGGCCAGTTATGGATTAGACGACAGCCAACAGTTGATATTAGCAAGCAACCACAATTTAATGATGCAATTTCTGCTGATATGATATATCAACTTAAAGATAAAGTATACCTGGATCGTTTAAACACAAATCAAATATATGCAAATGAAAAGAATAAATTTAAAGGATGGTCGTGTAATGCTGGCATAGATGGATTATATGTTAGTGAGTTGGGATTTATAAGTGGCGCTTCGTGCCTTCCAGAGGGACCAGACGAATGGGGTACTGGAATAAAATGGCTAGGACATATAGATAAGATAGATGATTTTAATTTGCCAACATCACCTTATATCTGTCCTAAGTCTGCATGTTATTGTAATACAGATATAATACTTGGTAAGAAAAACTTGGAGTTTGATTTAACAGATGAAACTATTCATAGTTCAGTAGGATGGTAAATGGATAATCTAATAGTATTTCCGCATTGCCCAAAGACCGGTGGCACTACACTCAAGGAACGATATAAATATCACAATAAAGAGTTCTTTGTAGTTGACGATACTCCACATGTAAAAGATTATACTAAAGTAATATTTGGTCATAGTGCTGAGATTGGATTCTGGGAAAAGGACTTTCCAGACAAGAATATAATATACATGACATGTATGCGTGATCCAGTTGAACGAATAATGAGTATGTATAACTTTTTTAAAACCCAATTGTTTTATTTTAGACCAGGTAATCCTGATGTCGATTTTTATCTTTGGTATATAAACAAAGATGTACTACGTCCTATGCTTACACCAAAACAATATGAATACTATATGTATCAATATGTTGATTGTCAAAAATGGGCCAGGAGCGTTGAGCCTTTACATGACATGTATAGAAATAGTATTCTTAAATGGGATGTAACGTTAAACAAAACGACTGTTGATGCAGACAAGTTGGCTAACTGCAAAGCAGTAAATACTGAAATACAATCACACAATATGGAAATGACATGGAAACATGTAATGAAACACTTTGATCATGTTTTCTTTCAGGATACAAATATTGTAAAAACATTTGACGAGCTTCTTAACAAGTACGAGTTAGAAATGACTCCGTGGGAAGAAATGACAATAACAAACGAAACCAAATACGATCTTAAAAAGAATAACTTAGCATACGTAACATTTGAAGAATTAGAAGAAGACTTACAAACAATAGTGCTTGAAGATTTAAAACAAGACATTGAATTTTATAATAGGTGCAAGGACAAATGGAAACACTAGCAGTATTTCACATTCTTAAAAACGGTGGCACTACTTTGCTTGATAGATATAAGCACAATGATAAGTTTGTGTATCAACGAGTTAAGAATGAATTAGTTTACAATTATCAACAACCTAATCAAAAAAGAATTCAGACTGCTGATGTTACTTCTATTCCTACTGTTGTTTTTGGGCACGGTGTATCATTTGATTGGGATGTGTTGGCTACTAACAATGTGAAGTATGCAACTATATTACGAAACCCACGTAATAGAATTATTAGTGCGTTTAATTATTTTAGATTAGAAATGAACACAATACATGAAACCATAACAGATATAGATTTTAGAACTTGGTTTATTAATAGGAGTAGGTTGTTGCCTACTCCTGTATTTTATCAATTGCAGACTTTTACTGATATGCCCACTAGTTGTTTATATTCAAATTATGGACGAACACTTAATAATAAGTTACTATTAGATTTGTATGCACAGGCAATTAAAAATATAGATAAGATAGATTATGTATTTTTTATGGGTGATGATTATATAAACAAATTTGATAAACTTATGTCTACTTATAATTTAACTCCTGCACAAGATATAACACATACACATAATACAAAATACCATTTAGATAATATTGGTGTTTCGTATATAACATATGATCAATTAAATAACAACGACAAAGATTTATTAGATTCTCACTTACATATAGATTCCAAGTTTTATGAATATTGTCGAGAGAAGTTTAAATGAATCAATATGAACTAGATTACTCGTCAACAAGAACATATGTAGGTCAAACAAATGACGGTAATGAGCATGGGCTTGGTTACTATGATGTAACAATGCAATGCAAAAGCGCAGGCCAATTTGTTAATAATCTTGCCGAAGGCAGGGCAGTGAAAACTTGGATACAGGGCGAAACATATGTTGGACAGTATAAGAACAATGCTAAATCTGGAAACGGAGTTCACGCATGGCAAAGTGGTGCCAGGTACGTAGGACAATTTAAAAACAACTCTCCAGATGGATATGGAATACTAACAACGGTACACAATGGCGTTAAGTTCATTGGCAAGGTAAGCGGTCATATTGCAGTGCCAATAGAAGGCAACTGGTACACCGCAGATAATATACAAATAGATCCACTAAGCCTAGGCATAGATGCACAAGGGTGTAAACAAACTGCTCCAGGTGTAACAGTAAATGCAATAGGAGAAATAATTACACTCACCAATGATACTATTACAGTTAATGAAAAAAACTTTATAACAACTACAAACTTAGAAAAAACAGATGGAGAGAGAATAACATATCACTTTGGTGATTGGATAACACGATATACTGGAGGGTTTCGTAATGGACGTTACCACGGCAATGGTCTTATATCGTACCACAATGGAACCAAACACAATGGAGTGTTTGCATTTGGTAACGAAGTAACGCATGATACATACACCAGTGTTGCAACTAATAATTTACAAACACGCAGTACACAGCGTAGGCTAGATAGAAATTATTGTATGGTGTATGATATGATGTTACCACACTATTACAAAATTATCGATGATGACTCTCAGCCTGTTATAGTTGAGTTTGGCATAGGAAGAGGCGACCATTTAATACATCTTAAGAAGTTATTTCCTGGAGCGTGTATAATTGCAGTTGATAATTTAAGCCCTACAAGCATACCAACTACTAAGTTAGAAGAACAGCAAGTACGCGATTTACAAGTAGCTCAAGACATAACCGGAATAGAATTTTACTTTAATACTGATTGTTATGATAAACAATCTATATCTAATATAGTAAAAGAACATGGCGAGTTTGACTTTGCTATACATGATGCTTCGCACACGACTACAGTTTGGAGCAAGTTAGATCATATACGTGAAGCACTGTATGGATCAACTGGTATATTAATTACTGAAGAGTTCGCATCAAGTGCGGAAGCTGATGATCCAAACTCAGTTGATTGGGAACAAGTTAGTTCTGCAATTAACAAAGGCTGGCGTGTGTGGGATTTGCGTAGTCTAAATAATTTTAAACAACCACACAATAGTTTAATAGGAGTGTATGTGAACGGAGAGTTCGACGGTAGCTCATTACATATGTACGAGGTAAATAATGTTAGTAACTAAACTTATGTTAAAGAATAAGTTCACTGGCATCGGTGTTAACGATGATACTGTTGGAGAGTTTCTCAACGGAGAGCTTAATGGAATAGGAGTTACTTCTACTCAAACAGGACAATTTAAAAAAGGTAAGGCCGCAGGTTATATAATTAACAACTACAACAACATAACACATATTAATAATAATGATACTACTCAACTAGTTACATTATTAAATAACGGCAATACGTGGATTGGAGATGACTTTGGGATATTAATAAGACTAGATGGATCTACTAGCACAGGATATAGAATGGAACACTGCAATGATTAAAAAAACTATACAACAGTTACAAAGGCCACACTGGAGTGGATTATTAGATCGTGTGAAGAAAATAGAAGATGGCTATATTAACTTAGACCGTAATGAAAATCATGACGAGGTGCTTGCTGAGCATATACAAAAAGCAATCAAACATTTTATTTCACTTGATAGTGCAATGTATTACGCAGACTATTACAGATTCTATGAGATGTTTGCAGACTATTACAAGTGTAACATAGACAACTTATTAATTACGGCTGGGTGTGACGAAGCTATTAGGTTATCGTTTGAAGCAACACTCGAACGTGACAGCGTGTTTTTAACTATCGCGCCTTCATACAGAGGTAGCATATCTAATTCAATAGACTTGTGTGATAACATTATTACATGTAGTGAAGATGAGGCAGATATAAATGCACACTTAAAAGAACATAACCCAGATATGTTTTACATATGTTCTCCAAACAACCCAACAGGAAAAGTATATTCATTGAGTTTCTTGGAATCCATATGCAAGACATATCCAAACACCACTATATTTGTTGACAACACATACAGGCCGTTTTGCAACGAAAATTATCAAGCACTAATACATCAACCTAACTGTTTAATAGGTTTTAGTTATAGTAAGAGTTGGGGACTAGCCGGTGCTAGACTAGGATTGCTACAAGGACACAAAGATATTATATCACAAGTAACTAAGATAAGAGCGAATATGAGTGTAAGTTCAATTACACTTAGGCTTGCAGAGTATCTACACAACAATCATTATATAGTAGATAAGAGTTTAGAACGCAACGTAGCAGGCATACACTATGCACACGAATACTTTAAAGACTGTAAGATTTATAGTCTGCCAACATTAAATCATATTGTGTTTGAGCCTACAGAAGAAATAATCAAACAGTTAGATTCTTGTAAGATATTATATGGCAAAGCTGGAGAGTTCAGCGACACTGCTATTAGGTTAACAACGTTACCAGTAGATCAATTTGAGAAACTAATATGTTCAAATACCTCCAAATAGAAACAACTACATTTTGTAATGCAACCTGTTGGTTCTGTCCTAACCATCTGACACCCAAAGAACATATGGATATTGATTTGATATATAAGATAATCAATGACACACGTGGACACAGCATTGTGTATAGACCATTTGGCTTAGGCGATCCGTTAGTTGATACACGCATGCCTGACATATGTAGATACATTAAGCAAGACCCAACAGCTAAAGTAGAGATACACAGTAATGGCGAACCAATGACAGCTAAGATGGAATTGAACCTTGCCCCTTATGTAGACATAGTTAGGTTTAGTGTTGATGGTATTACTAAAAAAACATTTGATGAGACACGTGGAATTAAATTTGATACAGTGTATAAAAACGTTGAAAGGTTTATAAATAACAACCCACACTTAGATATAGAAGTGCGTATGATTAACTTGCCTGGCACACAAGCAGAACAGGCAGACTTTTCAGATCATTGGAATAACATCAGACCGGGCTGTGCTAAGATAACAGAACTGTATGACCATCCATGGGAAAAGCAAACTGAAAGTTTAAACCTACCTTGTAAGAAAATTGAAGACGAGGCGTTTATATATGTAGATGGCACAATGTATTTGTGTCCATGGGACTTTGGCAAACGTAACCCTGTTGGCAAAGTAGACATGTTAACTAATCCGGTTGACATTTGGAACAGTACCAAGTATAATGAATACAAGGAACTTCTACGCAATGGACAACGTTGCGACATAGAGTTATGTAGTAGATGCAGTGCGGTGTTTGAATGAGAATATTAAGTATAGCAGGTGGAGGACGTTGGGCAAAAGTTATACAGCAAGTAGCAACAACGCATAACGTATACACAGAAGTGTACTCGCGTAGCAACATGGCTACAGTACAACATCTCAATGACCTAAGCAGTGATTATGTCTGGGTTGCTAATTTAGCAGACGACCATTATGAAACTGTTAAGCAACTACTGTTACAATCAAAGAATGTTCTTTGCGAGAAACCGTTTGTGCGAACACTAGAACAACGTAACGAACTAGTTAAGTTAGCAGAGTTACAAGGGTGTGCTTTAAAAATAGGATACGAGTTTGAATACAGTAGTGCAGTTCAAAGCATTGTAGAGAGTGTATCGGCAAACGTACAGACAGTTGACTTTGTATGGCATAGCCAAAACAATATACAACGACATGGAGATAAATTTGTAAGTGATCAAACGCTAACAGTGTTTGAAGATATAGCATCACACGTGCTAATTATATTAAGAAAGATTTTACGTACAGAAGACTTTAAACTTACACACATAGAACAAACCGAAAACGGTGTTAAGTTTAGTATGATTGCTGAAAATGATTTTAATGAAACTGTAATAAACGTAGACTTGCAACGTAATACAAAAACACACAGGCGCTTAACCATTGATGGAGTTGATTACGACTTTAGTGCAGACAGCACCACATTAGATAAACAATTAATTAACTTTTTAAATGATAAACCAGGTGCTAACGAAGCTCAACTTACACGCTGGATAGATGAATTTATAATAGATGGAGTGAATACATTACGCCAACAGCACCTAGATATTGTTAGATTTAACAAACTTAATAACATTAAAGACATTGTGGGCGTGTATATAAGCAAACTATTAATAGATAACGGACTAATACACAGTAGATATGACAGTTTATTAGACAACTACTTACAACATACTGTTGATATTATTGAATGTTATAAGGTTAATCCGTTTGTAACGCAGCAACATATACAAAATACGCTAGGTATTTCACAAGAAAACCTTATACAACTTAACATTGTGCTACAGCAAAGCGAGTTTATACAGGAATGTATCGTCAATGACATACGGAATGCACAGTATTGGAACAATACAATCATACCATTAACGCAAAGCGGAACAGTAGATCGTGTAATAAACAACGAATATGGATACCCATTGCGTGTAGGATTGCACATAGGACAAAGCTGTATGTTCTGGTGTCACTTCTGCGGGCGTAACATGGACACTAATGCAGCATACAAGAAGCCACAGCTTCGTGCTACAACACCAGACTTAGTAAACTTATTACAAACCGCACCCAACAATGATCCATATAGATTTTATTTAAGCGGTGGGCTAGAAACATTAACCAATCCAGACTTAATGAAACTAATTACAGCAGGCAGTGAACGAGGATTTAAATTAAGTTGTTATTCAAATGGTTTTTTATTAAACGAGAAGTATTTAAATAACAACCCAGAGCTATGGAACTTGGAAGTGTTGCGTATTAGTTTGTATGGCAGTGACGCAGAAGTATACGAACAAGTAACTAAACACCCACAGGGATTTAAAAAAGTTAAACAAAATGTTATAGACTTTCTTAAATATAGAAAGCGTAACAATAAAACATTAAGGTTTGGATTTAATTATATTATATTGCCGGGACTGGAAGATGACTTACTTAAAGTATTAGACTTAATAGAAGAAATAAATCAAACAGCAGATGATCAAATTGATTTTATTACGCTTAGAGAAAACTTTCAAAAGCCCAACGAAGCAGATACATTCGGCGACAGGGAAAAACTAAAACGTGTATTTGAAATTGTTGAGGAACGTAGAGCAAGCAACCACTTAAATAAATTACATATTGATTATGGTTATGCTTTAAATGCATTACGCAAAGGAATAGACACTCCTACTATGCATTGTATTACAGATGAACAAATGCTACCCAAGGGCTTCCCACAAGTAGATGTAGTAGTGGATGCATATGGATCTGTTTACCTGTGTAGAGAAGCAGGCTTCTTAGATAGACCGGGTAATGATAGATATATTATTGGACAAGTAAACAGTGAGAATAGTTTAGAAGAAGTAATTCAAAATTGGATAAAACACGGTAATCCGATTGACATACAACCAGGCGACACAGAGTTTATGGACAGCTATGAACATATAGTTGCACTTGTTATTAAACAAACTAAAGCAGATAGAGAGTTTGGTATAGACGAATCATTAGGACCAATACACAGTAAAATATTAAACAATGTAAACTCGCCAAGCATACAGGCGTTTTATCAAGGAGACAAAGATGCAAAAGTCAATAGCCGAGTACTGTAACAGCATAACAGACGACACTGTCTATTGGTGTATGGGAGATAGTGGAGTAATACCATTAGCTTTAAACTGGTTAGAAAGTTGTCAACTGTTGGATATACCTGTACTATTTGTAGCACTAGACAAAGAAGCATATGATGTTATAAGTGTAGTTAACCCAAATACAGTATACATACCACAGGGCGACCACCATGTGTTTGTTTATAAGTTTATTGTTGGGCAACAAATAATGCAAGCAGGTAAGAATTGGTTCTACACAGATGTTGATTGTGTAGCACAACATGACTACAGAGCCGACGTGGAACGACTGTTTGTTATAGATGGAGTTGATCAGATATGTCAAAGTGTTAAACAATACCAGTGGCTCGGTGACCCATTAGTAGCACACGGTGACTATAACTGTGGCACTGGTATGTTTGGAATGAGATGCACACCAACTAACATAGATATGTGCAAAGTAGATTACTTGTACAGCAACGGCTATAGAGAAGATGGAACATGTCAAAAGTTTGTAAACACAACTATAAAGCAAAGAACCGATACGACTATTGGATTATTGAACCCGTTAATATATCCCACAGGACATAACTTTGAACAACAAAGCCAGTGGAACATATTCCATGTTACTGGAAAATATGCATACGAAGGTTGGGATAACACAAAAGAATACTTGGGTGATGTTGCAAAGATCTCAAGTTTAAAACAATTAGGATTATGGCACATATGAAAATATTAATAACAGGAGCTGCAGGCTTACTAGGTGTAGAACTAACACGGCAACTATTAGCTGATGGACATATAGTAGATGCAATAGATAACTTCTACACAAGTACCAGCAATAACATATTAGAGTTTGAGGACAATGATGATTATACATTTATTGAATGGGATATTATTAAACCTTTGCCAAACATGTTCTGGAATCAACTCGAGTGGGATCAAATATACAACCTAGCTTGCCCAGCAAGCCCAGTTCATTATCAACGTGACCAAGAATACACACTAGACACTAATATAAAAGGCGTTAGTAATATGCTTGACGCAGCGAAAGCAGCAGATGCAATATTAATACAGGCAAGCACAAGTGAAACATATGGCGACCCGCTCGAACACCCACAGCGTGAAAGTTATTGGGGTAACGTAAATGCATTAGGCCCTAGAGCATGTTATGATGAGGGCAAGCGAGTAGCGGAAACTATGTGTATGTTAAGCTCAGCACGTACTCGTATAGCACGAATTTTTAATACATACGGTCCTAGCATGGCATTAGATGATGGACGAGCTGTAAGCAACTTTATAGGGCAGGCTATAAGTGGTCGTGACATTACTATACATGGAAATGGATCACAAACAAGAAGCTTTTGTTATGTTAGTGATACTGTATTAGGATTAATATGCTTAGCCAATAGTAATGTATCTACTCCAGTAAACATAGGTAACCCAGACGAAGTAACATTGTTAGAACTAGTAAATGAAATCATTGAAATATCTAACAGCTCTAGCAATATAATATATGAGCCGCGTGTTGAAGACGACCCAGCAAGACGTTGTCCTGATATACAAAAAGCAATAACAACGCTAGGGTGGCAACCGCATGTGTCTAGAGCGGAAGGATTAAAATTATCTATAGCTGGATTCCAGGCTAGGTTAGCAACAAACTAAATACTAGCTGAAGTATCTAGTAAACATTCCACTTTTTCGTAATTCAGTTGTTATGTAATGCTGTCCATGTGTATAGTTAGTATCACTTACAGAACTCTTTGAAATGTTTTTAATGCTTCCGTCAACTTCATCTATGTAGGGCTTGAATTCACTATCGTTTGCATGATGTATATATGTAAATTCAGTATCTGGCATGTGTGTTGCTATACTGTTTATATGTGTTAGATGTTGAGGTACGTCTTTACAAAACACCATGTTTCTAAATGTAAACTCTAATGATGATTGAAAGAAGTCGTCAATTCTAAACTCTCCTGCATCGTTGCTAATGTTATTGCGAACCACATCATACTGGTTACATGTGGTTGTTCCACTTTGTATTAATACCCGAGTTGCATTTAAATAATATGCAAGCATACAACTACTATGCCCATTCTTACAATCTGCAACAACATTATATTCAGTATTTGGTATCAGTTCTTTAATATAATCAGCTAGCTTTTCTATACTATTAAGTTCATCATTTATTCCAGCATATAAACAACTATCATACAATAATGGATTAGTAAATGTACGGCTTACATCTTCTACTACGCTAATAATATTATAGTCTTTAAAATCTTCAAACATCCATTGATACTGATGCTCTAATTTATTCCTGTATAAACTTAGTATCCAACTTCCGCCACCTGCTACTACAATAGTCTTTGGTTTCCCACGATCAATGTATGCTACAGAATTATTATGACTAAGTGTAATGCCTTGATATGATATAAAGTTTGGCATCCATATCTCTTGATCTTTATTAAAATTTTCTAACTTACTAAAATTATCTATGCCATACTTGTATTGCTTATTGTTAAGGTTGATTGTGCCGTGCCGGCTCATATGTTTTATATGATATTCTAACATAGACAATACAAGGTCAGTACTATCTTTACTGTCTGTAATATTCCAGTCCTTGCTAGTAATATAATTTACTATAGAACAATCCTGGATTCTTTCGTTGTTATAAAACTTCATTTAATAGCCTAATTTCCCATTAAGTACACGTATATTTATCATAAATACACACATGCCTACTAAGCTAATAAACACTTTTATACTACCAGAAGTACAACAAGAGATAGATACTGTTGTGCCACAACTCAATGGCAGACATCCATATGAAACAAATATTAAACAATGGCTATCGCCTGTAATAGACTTAACTGACTTTTTTGTTTATCCAGTAAATGGAATAACAGAAGCAATCAACTGGTGGGCAAGTAAAGAACAACGTAACATACACAAAGCAGATGGTGAATATGAATGGGTTGAAGAAGGTATGCATAACATGTGGTCAAAGCCAAATGATGTATTATACATGACATGCCCAAGTTCTATAGATGGAAACTACGTAGACATTCCGACAGATGTTCCTGTAGTGCTAGACATTGCATATGTAGGAACTACTGCTATTAAGAAAATTAATATTCCGCCTAACGTTGAAAAGGTATTCTTTAGTTTAAGTAAACCATTTGGAATAAGTAACATACGCACAGGCTGGTACTTTACAAAACGCCCAGATGCACGATTACATATGCTAACTATAGAAGCAATGTATTATAACAGGTGTGCGTTACAGTAC
>Ga0209090_10002576_pt1 | contig 11420 bp, 8 predicted proteins | sample ArcticOcean_MG_C_9_FD_187432 | JGI IMG/M metagenome (GOLD analysis project Ga0209090, IMG submission 187432) | Marine microbial communities from western Arctic Ocean - ArcticOcean_MG_CB2_152 (SPAdes) (version 2) | ecosystem: Environmental > Aquatic > Marine > Oceanic | place: Arctic Ocean... | reverse complement strand
CATCCAAAAGCACGTGGAAGAAGTGGACGACAACGGGGGACAAAAAATATTGGTGACGTTTCACACGCAATCACTCGATTTTGCAAAGGATTTGGAGCGGAGAATACCCGGCAGCGCTCTGATAATGCCAACAGATTAACATCGAATACGCAGTAGTTTATTTTAGTATGGTGTAGTAAAGTGGTCACGTGAACAACTTTGATGTGAGAACTATTTTCAACTGACGATGAATTTTTACGAGATTATTACCATCTCGACTTCCCCTCATCGCGCGATGGCGGTGGCCTTCTATCATCCCTTCTGTCATCTCTTCTGTCATCTCTTCTGTCATCCCTTCTGTCACCTACGCCACGACTTGGTGGGCGATCGTCCCTTCGTCTATCGCCTCCCCATCTATCGTCTCCTCGGCTCGGCGGCCTATCGTCGCGATCACCAAATCCTCCTCTTCTAGGTTCGGATCGGTCGGTTCCCCGACTCGGAGGTCTATCGTCATCTCTACCGCCGCCTCCACCCCATCGACTTCCGCCGGAGCGGTCATCTCGGTCGTCTCTGCCGTCACGTCGATCACCTCGGTCGCGAAGATGTGGCGGAACGAATCCACTTCCTCTGTCCGAATCCCCGCCGCCTCTGCTCGACGGTCTTCGCGCTTCCTCAGCTTCACGCTCAGCTTCGGCCTTCTTGCGTTCCAAAGCTTCGGCTTCATCTCTTGCCTCCAATTCCATTTCTTGAAGACGACGTATGTACGCCTTTCTACGCTTGATCTCGCGCTCAGCCTTGCGTTGCTTCTTCTGCTCTTCTAATTTGCGCTCTCGCTCGGCTTGCGCCGCGGCGATTTCATCCGCGCGTCTTAACATGATTGCAGATTTGAACGCAGCTTGAGTCTCCGTCATCTTTTGCAATCTCTTCTTTTCGACAATATCTTGCTCCCACTTTGCTTTTGTTTTCACGGTTATCAACTTTTGCTGTTCGTGGAAAAACTTTTCGTCGTCAACTTTTCGCCCTTCGTACGCTTGCTCAATCAACGGCACCATCTCCTCTCTCTTAGCTCTTTCCAAGTGATCCATGGTTTTGGCGACCTTCAAAAGTTTCTTTTCCATCTGTTGACGTTCAGAAATTTGTTCTTTGATGGCAGTTTCCATCAAAATTCTCTTGTCCAAAGTTTGACCTTCTTCCAACTTGATGGAAATCTTCTTCCCTTTCTTCTTCTCTTGCTCCGCGAGCAACGCCAAGGCCTCTTCCTTTTCTTTTTCCTCCATTTCGGCGCGAATGCGTTTTTCTTCTCGTTGACGAGACTCCACTTCGAGGCGTTTGGCTTCCGCCGCTTCGTGAGCGCGTTGCGCCGCCAATCGTCTTTCCTCTTCTTCCTTCTCTTGCTCCGCGAGTAGACGTTCAGCTTCTTCCTTGCGTCTTTCGATGATAACTTTCCTCGCCAAAGCTCGCTTGTGCTCTTGTTCGACCGCGCTTCGAATCGCTTCCGCGTTTTCTATGCGCTTGCGTTTCATCGAGTCCAAATCAGAAGCCGCCGTCGTAGACGGCGTCAACTCGCGGCAGGCATCGCGAAGTGTCGTCGCAACTCGGACGAGATAATCGTCCACGGACTTTTCCTGGATGTCATCGCCAACAAAAACAATCATCTGTTGTTGGTGATCGATTCGTAAGGAGAGATACCCTGATTTCACGGCTCGAACAAGCGCCAATTCAACTTCGTAATATGGAAGAAATGGGACCAAGCTCTTCGCTCTTTCGAGCTTCAACGTTCGGTACACCTTCGATTGCTGATTGAACATTCGCAAAACCGACAAAGTTTTCAACAACGGAATGAAATCGGAAACTTCGATGGATTTCACGGAGACTTCAGCAGAGAGTTTGAATGTGACAGACTCTAAAGCTTTCAACTTCGACTCGGCTTTTTGGCACAAGTCGAGCGGATGAAAACCGTCTTCCAAGATATTGAACAAATCTCTCACTTCCTCGGCACAGTTATCAACCATTCCCGAGCGCTTGATTTCTTTGATGATCAATTCTCTGGACATGATATTCTTCGCTTCTTGCATACTTTCTAATTGATATCCCAATAACGATCCTAATCTCGAGTCTCGTTCGTGCCTCGCGCCCACATCAATATTTCCTAAGGGCGTTTTCTCGTAAGGCGGAATGCACATGGCGGACAAGACAACCGCAGACGCTAACGACTTCAAATCCTCGTCGGTCAAGTTTTTCAAATACCCTTTCGATAAGTTATACAACTTAATCCACGCGTAAGCGTTGCAGAGGTAGTTTTGCGAAACGAAAAATACCTTGGTCAACGCGGCAAAATAAGACGACATCAACGTCGGTCGAGGCGAGCGCTTCAAGAGAAACATCAACCCGTGAATGTCTTCAACCGATCGAAACGCTTCGTTCCACATTCCCAACTGCGAACTCGCCTCGAGTTGCTGAAATCGAATGTCCAACAAAATATCTTGCGTTTCTCTTGAATTCAATTCCGGTCGATCACGTTGGTCTTTGTATTTCAAAAGATTATTGAGATGCGAGCGCAAGTTTTCGGACAAACGTCTAAATTCCGAGTTTCTCTTGTACTTGACACAAAAGTTGAAAGCTTCGATAGCCACCAACTGATACAACGCTTCCATTTTGTTGTTGTTTCGCAAAACTTCCAAGCAGTTTCTGTACGTTTCCCAAAGGAACTTGAACCACGGCGTTGGCGACTCGACGTTGTCTTCTGCTTCTAACTCCTCTGGCGTCATCGTGTACGCTTTCAACATGACTTGTTCTGGAGTGTGTTCTAACTCTAAATCCGCAACTTGCATCAACTCATCGGTCGAACCACCGGCAGCGACGATTGCGTCTTCCACTTTCTTCGTCGCCAATTCCAGAAACTTCTTCAGGACTTCCTCCAAACTCTGCACATTTACTTGCTGACAGGCTATGCGATATTGAATCAACCCATCTTTGGCCAATCGTCCTTTCTTCAAGTCCACGCATAATTCTACGTATTTAAACATGATTTCCTCCAAAGGTTTCGACCACGTTCGGTGTCTTCGAGACGTGACGACATCGTGCAACGCTTGCAGCGCCGACAAAGGTTGTCCAACGTTAATGAGTTCCTCCTGTTACGTAAGAAAAAGAGATGAAAAATGTGGTGAGTTTTTGTGCTTTTTAACAGCAGCAGGAGCGGCGCGATTGCGTTTTTGAAAGAAGAAGAAATCGTAAAACCTACCGCTCGTTTCAACGCGTTCTCCGGTTTGGAGATGGTTCCCATGTACGGCGCCATTTTAATCGTTTCTAGTGCGAACCCAAACTTTAATCACACGTTTGATCTTCGCGAGATGTGATGCGCTGATGAGGCGGTTTGATTTGATGTGTGCGCGTACGAATTTTGTGGTTTTGTCGTGTTTTTGTTGTGTGTTGAAACGAAAAAAATAATGAAAATAATGAAGGAAGTCGAGAACCAAAAAAGCGAAGACTTTTTTCTCTCTTTTTTTTCGCTCTCTTTTTTTCCCTTTTCCTCAATACTAATCATAAATAACAGAGTAAAGCACACACAGCCGCCGCCGCGCGTTAAATAATAAACTCTTACGAAGTTTTATCATCAAATGGGTCGTTCAGCTTCGGACTTTGCGGATAAGCGAGAGGTGTACTTAAAATATCTCCCGAAATCGTGCACGGACGAGCAACTGAGAGAGCTGTTCGAGCCGCACGGGAAAATAGTTCGCCTTTGGCATTCGCGACATCCAGACACGGACGAGAGTAAAGGGTACGCGTTCTTAACATTCGAGAAGAAAGAGACGGCGAGATACGTGGTGAGAAACTGTAATCAACATCCGTTCAACTATTTAGACGGGAAACACGTGGAGATTTCGCACGCGCAACCTTGGGAACAACACACGGCAAAGACACACGTAGGACTGAAAAATATCGAAGCCAGAGAGAACTCGGTAACCGAAGGAGGAGTGAAGAAGAAACAAGGACACAAGCATAAACTTTCCGCGAAAGCTCGGCAGAGAGCGAAGAAACGGAAGGAGAAAGAAATGGTGGCGGCTGGTAAGACTTGAGTGAGTTTTGATGAAAGCCTTGTTTGCTGTCCTAGTATTCGCTCGCTCCCCGTGTACGACAAACTTTAGTTAGATTCTATAGAACTGCTGTAATCATTATTAAATTAGCACAAAATACTATTATTATTATTATTATCATCATGTGGGTTATCACCGAGGTTTGCTGCTCGCTATATTTTCCTTCTCTTCCTCGTTCGCGCTGTTGATAGTGTTCAAAGGTAACTCAAACTCTTCCCGCTGATATTGAGGGGGAACGGATTCCTTCTCCGCTCTGGCGCGCGAAAGCTCCAGCATAGTTTCCAAGTCATCTTCTCCTGCCCCTGCTGCTGCTACTGACGACGACGACGACGAAGATGATCCATCTACCTCGTCGTTCCTTTCATTCACTTTCAATCTCAACTCATTTTTCCCCCCGGCGTCTTTAAGGAGGCCCCAATACTCCTTATCGCTCTCTCCGCGGTTCTTTCTCGCTGATTCTACTGAACTAAAGTTTACGTACACTGGCGTTTCTAATAACTCTGGATGTTTCTGAAACAAATTTCTCTCCGCGTACCGCAAAGTGTCCAAAACTAAAGGAAGTTTTTGTCTGAACACAATCGCTCTGAGCGGCGCCGCCCATCGGATCCACCACGCGCCGTCCGCCGAGACTTGACAAAACACGTGCAATCCATCCGATCGCCATTCCGCTAAAACTTCGTCTCTCAACAATTTCGTATACCAAATACTCGTTTGCGTTTCGTTGAACTCTTTGGAGACCGATAGCGTTAAATGTCTCGTCAAATCGTTGTGCGTCAAAGTGTATCTTCTCGGTTTCAACAACGAAGTGGGCGAATCGTTCAAGACGGAATCTTCGCAGAAAGATACGGAGACTCGGTCTGGATCAAACTTTAGCGGATCGAATAAAGCGCTCGTTCTGATCGACGATCTGTTCTTCTTCTTCTTCTTCTTTCCTGTTGTCGTCGTTATTGTATTTGTTGTTACACGTGTTTGCGTGTTCTCAAAAAACATCATCCGATGAGGATGATGAGGATGACGACAAGAGAAGGCAGATGAGAGATAAGTGTGAGAGTCGACTTCTCCTCCTCTCCGTCCTCGTCCTCCTTTGCTGTTGTTGAATACAGTGTGTTTATAAAAAGTCGACGACGACCCCGCGATCGCTTTTCTCTGTCGTCGTTGTGATCTTATCGTTGATGATGATTGAAAAGACGACGACGACGACGACGAACACGTCGTCGAGGAGAACAGTCTGTCTGCGATACCGCAAGTGGAGCTCATTTTTGGAACAAACAACAATGCGTTTTTACCACCCAAGAAGATTTTATTCCACTCTCTTTTCTCTCTCTTATCTCTTTACTCTCTACTCTCTACTCTCTCTCTCTCTCTCTTACTCTGTGTATCTGTTTACGTCTAGTAGCTCTTTGATGTCGTCGTTTACGTCGTCGTCGTCACCTGTGTGTGTGAACACAGAAGAGACTCACACACCAAGAGACTTGAGAGTTTTGAGGGAAACGAGAGAGAGAGACTTGTGAGAGAGAGAAGAGAAAATCTCTCCAAAACAGACCACCATAAAATGGGTGGAATCTGGATTTCTCTCTCATCTTTGAGAAAAAAAGAATTTTGGATTTCACGCAACACCACACACAAATTTCACCTTCTGTAAAAAGAACAGAGAAACAAACAACAAACAGTTTGAGGAGGAGGAGGATGATGATGAGTTGCAGCAGCAGCGCTTTCAGTAGTCGCTCGTTGTCCATCAACAACCGAAACAGCAGAGGAGGATCGACGAGCACGAGCACCGGGAGAAAGAAACACATGATGATTTTTATGAACTTTTCACCAGAAGAGACGTCACCATCGTCGTCGTCGTCGTCGTCAAAAAGAAGAAAACAAACGAGAGGAGTGATTGCCAAAAGTGCTAGGACGAGCTTTACGCTTCAAAAAACGCAACAACAACACCAACAAAAGAGAGGACACGCGTCTTTGAAAAACGCCGCGGTTGCTATCCCGGGTGTCTTTGGCAAAGTGGAAGCGCCAAGACCGGACGTTGCGATACCGGGGAAAGAGGACCCGTGGACAGATCCAAAGTGGAAGGAGAAAAGGTGGACGATATACAGAGACGTGGCGTATGATTTAGATCCGTTTTTTGAGAAACATCCGGGAGGGAACTGGTTGTTGAATTTAGCCATCGGGAGAGATTCGACGGCGTTGTTGGAGTCCTATCACTTGAGACCGGAAGTCGCGGTGGCGAGGTTTCGCATGCTCCCGGTGTTGAAAGATTTCCCGGTCGAGGCGGTGCCAAAGTCGCCGAGACCGAACGATTCGCCGTTATATAACTCGATTAGAACCAGAGTTCGCACGGAATTGTTTCCGGAGGAAGGTAAGAATAAACACAGACAAGGTGGGGACTTTGCCACGTGCGTGATTTTGGGTTTTGCCGTGTTTGCGTATTCGATTTATTACGCGTTTCCATCCGCGTTAGCCGGCGCGTTGCTCGGACTTTCCGGCGCATGGATCGGTTTGACCGTCCAACATTGCGCCAACCACGGTGCCATGAGTCCGTCTCCAGTCGTGAACAATTTGTTAGGCTTGACGGACGATTTAATCGGCGGATCTTCGTTGATGTGGAGGTACCACCACCAAGTTTCTCATCACATCCACTGCAACGACAACGCGTTGGATCAAGATGTCTTCACGGCGATGCCGTTGTTACGCTTTGATGCCAGAAGAGAAAGAAAATGGTTCCACAAATTTCAACACCTGTACTTGTTCCTCGCGTTTCCATTGTTGCAAGTCGCGTTTCAAGTTGGCGATATTGTCGGTTTGTTCACAAAAGACACCGAAGGTGCAAAGTTGCACGGGGCGACTGCTTTAGAGTTATCTACTGTGGTTATCGGTAAAATTGCCCACTTTGGTTTGCTTTTGGCACCGTTAGCGAATCACGCCACGTCTGCTGTTCTCGCCGGCATTGCTTCGTTCGTTGCCGTTCAAGGTATGGTGCTGGCGTGTACATTTGCCGTTTCTCACAACGTCGCGGAAGCGAAAGTTCCGGAAGATACCGGCGGTGAAGCTTGGGAAAGAGATTGGGGCGTCCAGCAATTAGTAACATCCGCGGATTGGGGCGGGAGAATCGGAAACTTTTTCACCGGTGGGTTGAATTTGCAAGTGGAGCACCACTTGTTCCCGGCGATTTGCTTCGTCCATTACCCAGCCATTGCGAAAATTGTCAGAGAAGAGGCGGCAAAGTTTGGCGTCAACTATGCGAGCTACCGCACGTTGCCGGGTATATTCATCCAGTTTATGAAATTTGTGAAAGATATGGGGACTGCTGATCAGATTGGAGACATTACGACTGTTCGTCACAGAAACAACGAACTCGCTTTACAAGTGGACATCGCGAAGACGTCCATGAACTCGCAAGCAAACGCGGCTGCTGACGGCGTTGACTCGTGGTCGATCCAAAGAAACTTGGCCAGACGCATGTTCAATTTGCAATAATAAGAAAATATAAGAAGTGAAAGATGGAATAGAAGAAGAAGAAGATATAATAATACTACGAATATAAAGAAGAAAGTCTTTTTGAGCAGTCGGTCGCGCTGCTGAGAGACACTATTGTAATACTACTACTTGAGAAAGAGATCGAAAGATAAAAGTTTAGAAAAGTCTTCTTAAATTTTTTTCGAGTTGGTTCTTTTACTTTTTTTTCTCTGAAATTTTCTCCACAAAACTCCTTCAAAGGAGCAAAGAAAACCTTTTTTTTCTCTCTTTGAAACAACAACTAAAATAACAACACCTTCTTAATAACGACGATAACGATGGCGATGGTTCCATCGAGGATATCGTCATCATCGTCATCATTTTCTTCTGCCTCGAAATCGAAATCGTCAAATTTGGCGCAAAGAAGACTTCATTTATGTCAACCACAAGAACAAGAACTTTTTAAAAAGAAGATGAAGAAGAAGAATTTCAGAACAAAAGCGAACGAAGACAACGACAACGACGACAATTCTGTAAATAATTCTTTCTTCTCTGGTGTCAAATATATAAATAGTTTGCAAGAAAACGCGGAGAAGATTGTGAAGCACGTGCAATCCTATCGAATCACTCGAGTCGTCGACGTCGACGACGACCAAAAACACCTAGAAGAAAAGAACCTCAGAACGACGAGAAGAATAAGAAGAAGAAGCAAAAATGACATCGAAATAGAAGATATGATTGAAGACGACAACGGAGAAGAAAATTACACCCTCGTGTGCGCGCAAACGTACGAAACTGATCGAGAAACGAGAGACTTGGTTTCCATGGAAATAGCGCAGAAAGGTGCGCTGCTCGGGTCGTTGATGATGGAGAAAGTGTTGGAGCGAGGATGGTGGGACGACGCAACGGATGCGCCATCAGCAGGAAGTGCTATGGATGTATCTCCAATGTTCGAATTCCAAGCTTTGAAAAGAGAACAGAGACGAGATTTAAACGCAACTGTTCGCCAAGCGATTGAAAAAGAGTTGGGTAGGACTGTCGATTTCAAAGCGCTCGCGAGGAACGTCATCGAGAAGGTTTTCGCAGAAGCCTCCGGGGTGTTACCAAATGAAATTCTTTTGACAAAACAAATGACGGAAGATATTCTGCGAGACGTGTGTGCTTCTCCGAAAGTCAGTCTGTATAAGAACACGCTTTTGTATCTGTCGGAAAACGAGGAGGAGTTTGCCATCTCGTCTTCGAGAAGAGATTTTAGCATCCAAGCGGAGTTCGAAGCTAAAAGAGTCTCATCAACGAATACTAATAATTTGCACCCTTTAGCGGTGGTAACGTTGTCGATCATCGAGGATATGTCCGTTTCGCTTTCAGAGGGCATTACAAAAGCCGTGTTATCGACGAACGCCTTTGGTCTCGTCTCAAACTTGAAGTCTTCGAGAATTTTGAACAAGTTTCGCAACCAACAGAGATTTTCCAAGTTTCTCTTCGATAACTATCGGGACGTGGAAAACATTTTCTCGGATAGGTTTGAATTGTACGGCTATTACGCGGAGACCGATCAATTGATCAAACGAACTCTTTTCATGCAAAGAGTCAACGAGTTGGAGAAATTAAGAGGTATGCGATACCTGGTTTCCATTGTTCTCGAAGCCTTGGATGTTTTCGTACCCGTTTTGTTTCAGGCGTGGCGAAACGCGACTAAAGTAGCCACGTACCTCCTCATGGTCGTCTTGGGGAGGAGTATTGGGTTAGTGTATCGAGGAATTAAGGACGTAGTAGATGATTCGAGAAATCGAAATAGCGCGTTTTAATACGATTTCATCCATGACTTCTCCTAGCATATTTAACTGCTGCTATTTTTCTATACATCTGCGCTATCTAATAAATGCTATCATCTCTTTTTTTGCTACTTCTAACTGACTAACACGTTTTCTATCCTCAATTCGCCTTCGCCTTTGGCGCGAGAGAAAGGCAAGTTATTCCCCAAATCCATAATCTCTGGAGGCTTCTCGCCTTCTTCGAACATTTCGTATTTCGTACATCTGGAATGTTGCGCCCACGCGAAGCCGTTTTCGACCGAGTACGTTTTCACGTTCGTCACGCCGGCGTCGCTGAACACTTGCCTCGCCCAGTTCGCTCTGGACGCAGAGCTCGTTAATAAAACGACAAACGTTTCCGGTTTTGGTTTCGGGAATCGAAACGATCGGAACCAATCCTCGTCGCCTAATAACAACGCTTTCGGAATATGATCGACGAGCATGTGCACTGTACCTCTGATGGATCCGTAGTACACTCTTTCGTCGTATCTTCGTATGTCTATAATGACAGCGGCGCCGGTGGAGAGAAGGTGCGAGCTTTCCAGTAAAGTCATAAACGCATCTCGAGATAACGAAACGTCTTCCTCGGAAAGTAACGATTTCATGTCCGAATCTAACAATGGAATTAACGACACCATTCCTCCGACGACTGTGCTGCACCGAGAGAAGCCTAGACTCGAGGCTTGCGCGGCGGCTTGCGCGGCGTGCTTGCCGTGCGGCGAGACGAATATCAAGTTGCTTCGCAATGCGGGAGTTTTCGTTCTCGGGTACCGCTTGTGAAACGTCGACGAGGTGGCCGACGGCGAGTTTCTGTTCCTGAGGAGCAACTGAACTTCGCTCAAATCCATTCGAACGTAATACAGAGATTTGTTTTTCGTGGTCGCTTCATCTTCTTTCTCTTCGCTCATGAACCGTCTTTGCAAAGCTCGAACCAAGTCTGAATTTTCGCTTCGATCGCTCACGTCGACGATGAAAAACTCCACGGGTTTTGTTTCCACCAAAAGCCAAAATGCGACTGGGGATAAACGCGCGTAACTCTCGTGTCGAGCCGCGTTGCGAGCTTTTTGTTTGATGGAGTTGATGGACGTTGATTTGTTTTCGTTCGTTCCATCGTCCGCTGATTTGTTCTTCAAATGACTTTGCAAGTCTTTCAAAAGATTCGGTTTGGACGACCTTAAAACGCGAACAGACCACGCGATGAGCGACAGACACACCGCTGTGGTCAACGAACCACCGACGTTGGTGACGTGCATTTGATTTAATCCTCTCGTTCGAGAGCTCTCTTTCCTTCTCTCTTTCGCTTTGTTTAAGAGATTGGAGGAGTGAATTTTTTTTTTGAAGAACTTGAAGAAAAGAAATTTTAGAAAAGTAAGAAACGCAGTTCCCGAAATGATTTTTAATTAATTCGATGCGTATGTTGAGTTTCGATATTTATTTAAAGTAAAGTCAAACAGTATTAATGCAAAAATTCACCTTCAAGGGATCGAATAATTAAATTTTATATTTTAATTCAAACATAGAATTTAACTTTTACATGTATTCCCGGGATATTTGGAATATTATCTGATAAATATTTACGTTTTCAATAATATAAAACAAGGAATAAATAAAAATCATTTAAAGCAACGGGAAAACTGATATCTAGCAAGTAAAGATTTATTTATTATTTAAAAATGCCAAATTGAATATCATATCATTGTTTTAAATATATATATTACGATGAACATGACTTAAATATTATTTAAAATCACGAACACATGAAAGTTCTCGGGATTATATCGTTAAGGGTGCTGAAAATGAATTGATTTATTTTATTTTCTCAAGAAGCTCCTCACATTTTCTCTTCTCTCTCTTTCTCTCTTTGGAGAAGAGAGAGGGCGATGACGATGACCCCGAGACTGCGTCGTCTAGCTTCCGGAAGATTCATGCCGTCGATAGAGGCACAAAAAAGAAGGAAAGACTTCGTCTGCCGTTCTTGCTCGTGCGTCGTTGAAGAAAAGAAAAAGAATTATAAACGTTTCTTTTCTTCCAACCACCTTCTTCGAGGAGAGGAACAGCGGTTGGACCAACTTCTGAA
>Ga0209090_10002572_pt1 | contig 11436 bp, 8 predicted proteins | sample ArcticOcean_MG_C_9_FD_187432 | JGI IMG/M metagenome (GOLD analysis project Ga0209090, IMG submission 187432) | Marine microbial communities from western Arctic Ocean - ArcticOcean_MG_CB2_152 (SPAdes) (version 2) | ecosystem: Environmental > Aquatic > Marine > Oceanic | place: Arctic Ocean... | reverse complement strand
TTCGCGGGCTGCGGGCGCAATCTCAGGCCGGGCGGGGTGCTCGGCCTTTACGACACGTGGACGTTTAACAAGGAATACGTGGGCCCGAACAACGAGCGCTTCGACGCGTCGCTCCGGTCCCAGGGCTACGGCGGCGTCGCGTCCATCGAAGCCTGCGACGAGGCGGCATTGAGAGCGGGCCTCGAGCGCGAAAATGTCGCGTACCTCGCGGCGAACAACCAGTTCGTGACCTACCGCAAGCTTGATGACGGCGGCATCACGCCCGCCTTACAAGCCTTCGCCGAGGCCCAGGTGCGGGCGGACATGCTCGAGGAGGACCCGAGTCCTCCGGACCTGCCCATGGGCCCGGAGCCCTTTTCGGACGACGAGGACGAGGAGGAGGTCGACGACGACGGGTCGGTGTAGGGCCCCCTCCGAGGCGGTTCGGTTTCGCCGGTCGACGACGGCGTTCGGGGCCCGCAAAGCCCGCTACCACCTCGACGCCGTCGACGCGACCCCGGTACCGGAGACGCTCCGCGACGCCACCGACGCGACCCCCCAGCGGCCGCTCCGGAAATAGATAAAAGTTGTCTGTATTTAGCCGCCGCGCTTCTCGCGGGGTCCTCCGCCGAGATAATCTACTCCTCCATGACGAACGCCGGCGCGCCCTTCTTCCGCTGCCGGGTCTCGCGCTTCGTGGACGCCTTGACCGGCGCGGCCTCCTTGCGCGCGGCCCGCCACGCGTCGAAGGTCGAGCGCACGTAGCATTTCGTGGACAAGAGCTTGTGCTGCTCGCTGCCCGAGAGCGCGTCCCACGCGTCGGCTCCTCCTAAATAACCCTCGATCACCTCCTGGGCCTCGTCCGCGTTCAACACGTCCCCGGCCGCGATCTTCGCCTTGAGCGCCGAGGACCGCTGGTTGCCCTGCATTAAAGACAACGGGTAGCAGGCGACCTTGACGAAGAGATTGTCCTGGAAGGTCGGGAAGGCGTACTCCGCCGGCAGGGCGCTCTTGGCCACGAGCTTCTGGAGCGTCTCCTTCAAGTACGCTTTTTCTTCTTGAGAAGTCATCTTCGTCTTCTTGCCTTTTTTGCGCTTCTTGCTCTCCTCCTGGGTGAGCTCGTCGGCCTCCTTTCTGAAAGAAGCGCCTTCCGGCGCTCTAGCCAATGCCGCTTTCACCAAAGCCTTGGTGTACTCCTGGTACTTGGAATACTGTAAGGCCGGCTGGATCAAAGCCGCGAACAACAAGATGAGAAACAGCACGCCCTTCAAGGACGTCTTCGGCGCGTAGGAGAAGTCCACAAAGGTGCCGTAGAGGGACCAGTACTCGGCCGGGTTGTCCATATAGTAGTCAAGCTTCTTGCGCTCCTCGTCGTCCGTCAGGACCTCGTTGGCCTTGGCCACCTTGTTGAACTTCCGCAAGGCCCGCGCGTCGCCCTTGTTCTTGTCCGGGTGGAACTCCAGGCTCAGGGAGCGGTAGGCCCGTCTAATCTGCGCCTTCGTCGCGTTCGGGCTTAATCCTAACTCGGTGTAGCAGTCCGGTAAGCCGCAGAACTTCTCCCACTTGTCCTCGAAGACGGCGGCGCCCGACACCGTCGCGGCGAGGCAGAGCACGCGTGCGGCGCGCATCTTGAACAGCGCTGTAGTGCTTTTTTGGTGATTGACCGAGCGGCGCAACTGCGGCCGCTGGTTTTCGACGGCTTGCCGATCGAACCGTTGACAACTGGCCGCCTTGCAACTCTAACGCTGTGGCAAGCAGTGCTATCCGAGCTACACGCGGAAGCTCGCCGCCGCAGAGGCAAGTCGGCATAAAATGACCTAAAATTTACCACGTCTGCGCCCGGCGGGAGGGCTCCCTGCACAGGCCTAGTTCTCCAGGAGGCCGACCAAGTTGCGCACGGGTTTCATCTGCGACGCGAGGCTGCATTACCTCTCACTCGTTTCAGTAGAGACAGCAGAGACAGAGACTTGCAGCCATGCCTGAGAAGTCCAAACCGACGGACCGGGCGGCGCCGGCGCGCGGCCCCGGCGGCGCCGCGCTGCAGCAGCGCAAGCGGCCCGCCCGCACCTCCAGCGGAGGCCGGCGGCCCCAGCAGCAGCCGGGCATCCTGCGCTTCTACGCCGAGGAGACGCCCGGGCTCAAGATTGGTCCTACCACCGTAGCGCAGCCGCGCCATGTTTTTTGCCTTTATTTCGCGGCGCGGCGCCTGCGCGACGCGACGGCGGTGCGTTCGCTCGACGCCGCCGCGGCGAGAGGAGGCTCTGACGTGTGGAGAGATGCGGACGCGTCGACGTTTTTGACGGGGAGAGAGCGTCAGCTGACCGCAATCCGCACTACACGGAACACGTCTCGTCGCCGAGAGACACTCGCGAACCACCACGCCGCTCACACCCTTCCACCGCAGGTCCTGGTCATGTCCGTGATGTTCGTCGGCTTCGTCGTGCTGCTCCACATCTACGGCAAGCTCACGGCCGTGCCCGACGCGCCCGAGGGCATGGAGGACCCGATCATGCCGGAGCCGTCGGTCTAGGGAGTGCCTAAGAAAAACTTCGTAGTTTTTCTATAACCCAGACCCCCATAGCCCCCATTCTCCAGCTCCCGGGCGGCGCCCAGTCGCTTAAAGTCATCAGCCCCCGGCCCGCCCCCCAGTCGGCGGCGGCCGCAGTCGCTTATCTCAAAACATGGTTAGCTACCGCGAGTGCCGAATTTCGCGGCCCACTCGTCGTAGCGCGACAGCAGCGACGCGTCGGCGGCCGGCTTAATTACTCGCAGGGCCCGCGCGAAGTCGTCCTTGCGGCACGGCCGCACGTCCTTGACCTTGATGGAGGCGATGCGCTCGCCCAGTTCCCGCAGCGGCTCCTGCACGGCGTCCTCGGCGAGGAGCTGGAGGTCGGCCGCGGAGAAGGTCTCCGTCGCTTTTACAATGGCCGCCCGATCAGACGCGGACAACGATTGCGCGACGTCGCCCGAGTCGAGCATCTTGTCCAATATAACTCTTCGCGCAGTTGCGCTCGGCAAGGGTATAAGGACCCGCCGCGGCACCCGTCGTAGCAACGCGTCGTCCAAGTCCCACGGCCTGTTCGTCGCCGCCATGAACAGGATACGATCTTCTCTCGAAGTACCAGCGCCGTCCAGCTGCACGAGGAACTCCGTCTTCATGCGCCGCGAGCTGTCCTGGTCCCCGCTCCCGCGCGCCGATAGTAACGAGTCGACCTCGTCTAAAAATATCACCGACGGCTGCCGCGCCCGCGCCACCCTAAATAACGCGCGCACCATCTTCTCGCCCTCGCCCACGTACTTGGACGTCAACGAGGCCGCCGACGCCGCGAAGAACCCCTTGGCGCCGGACTCGGTCGCGACGGCCTTGGCCAGGAAAGTCTTGCCCGTGCCCGGCGGGCCGAACAGTAGCACGCCCCGCGGCGGGGCTCGCAAGCCCTTGTAGAGGTCCGGGCGCAGGTTCGGCAACACCACGGCCTCCTTGAGCGTCCGCTTGGCGGCCTCCAAGCCCGCGACGTCGGCCCATTTTACGGCGCTGGAAGCGTCCATCATCTCCTGGAGCACCCGCGCTTCAAACGGGTCACGCACAATGTTCTCGGGCTGGGGGGGTGGCGGCGGACTCCTGCGCCGCGCAGCTGGTCGCCGGTCTGCTGGCCGCCGCACTTGCGCCTTCGGCGGTCGCGGCTTCGCGCCGTAGTCGTCGTGGTCGCGTGGCTTCGCCTGGGCCAGCCGCTTGCAGCGCTCGGCGCGCGCCATGTACTCCTCGACCGTTTTCAGGATGACCGCTTTCTTGGGTTCGTCGCGTTCGGCGTTGGCGCGCTCCATCAGTAACGTCAAACCCTCCTCGTAGAGCAGCACAGCGGTGCCGTACTGCTTGCTATCGTCAAAACGCCGCGCGTCTTTGAGTTTCTCGACGGCCGTCCCGACGGCGTTCTCCTCATGCTTGGTCTTTGGCTTGGGTCGCATGCGTGGGACCCAGGAGCTCATTTTTGGCTTGTTTTGCGAGCGGTAACGCTTCAACTGGCGTCAAGGGTGCGCGTTGCTGCCTCTCTTCGGTCTTCGAGCACCGGTGGCGCTTCACAGCAGCCAGCCTGGAGCACAGCGTATCTGCGTACGGGTTTCTTGCACGGGTTTTCTTGAGTCAAAAACTCGCATTAATCGACCTACAGCCTCACTGCAGCAAGTTGCAGTGGTCAAACCCTCGCTCGAACATCTTACGTGCCACCTGTAGGCACCCGAGCAGGCGCTGTCACCACCCGTGCCGCCACGGGAGCTGGCCGACCACAAACCCTCACGCAGCGGAAACGATGCCCCGCGTCGCGAGAATACGCGTGCCCGCCTTCGCCGAGGCCGGAAAGCACACGCAGTACCGCATCGAGGTCACGACAGACGACGGCCGCACGCGGCGCGTGGAGCGGCGCTACCGCGACGTCCTGCGCTTCCACGGCACTTTATGTAGAGCTGCGCCCCACGCGAAGCTTGATTCTTTCGACTTCCCGAACAAATCCATCTTAAACACGAACGCCGAGTTCACCAAGGAGCGGCGGCGGAGCGGCTTCGAGGCCTACTTCGCGCTGCTCCTGTCGCTGGGTCCCAACTACGCGCCCTTCATCGAGACGTTCCTCAAGCAGGACGACCTGGACAGCAGCGGCTACGCGAGCACGCCGCTGCCCGCCGCGCAGCAGCAGCGCATGTTCTCCGAGACGTCCTCGCCGTCGTTAGATGACGACGACGACGACGAGGACGACCTCCCGGGGCCGGCCCTGGTGCTGGAGAAGCCGCGGTCTCTGGCGCACTGGGCGTTGTGCTTCTATCTGCCCGTGGCCGTCGTGGCGTACGCGCACTGCTGCGTGTTAACAATGCTCGGCGCGCTGTCCGTGGACGACTGGGCGCGCGGCCAGGCGTGGCTCGCGGTCCTGTCCGCGCCGCTCATCCTCTGCGTCGCGCTCGCGTTACTAGCGCCCGTCGTCGACCAGGACGATGTCTAAGATGTATGCCTTACTCCCAGGCGTCGCGCGACTCCTTGACGCGGTCGAACGCGCTGAACCGTCGAGCGTCGCCGGCCTGGACGACGTGCCGCCCGAGGCTCGGGTCCTTCGCGCGGTACGTGTCCCGCGCCTCCGTGACGAAGCGGCTCCCGTCCTCGCCGGGGGCGATGGCACTCGTGACGCCGTCGGAGGTGTAGAACTGGCGCCGCGTCCGCTGCGGGGGCGGGCGGTGGCCGCCGCCGTGCGCCTTATACGTGTCGCCCGTCTGCGTGACGAAGCGGTCCTCCCCGCCGTCGGACCGGAAGATTGGCGCGTGGAACTGCAGGTCCCTGGACGTGAGGCGCATTTCTTTGGTCACGGCGGAACCGCGCCCGGACATTTGCCGGTGCTTCGGCCCCGCGTCGCTTCGCAGCGTCTCTGCGTAGGTCCGGTCGGCCGTACTGTTCAGGGCCGCCCGCTCCGTGACGTGGTCTTTGTTGTTCGCGATCGACGACCGCTGTAATAACTCGGTGGACAGCGTCGGCCGCTCGGCCACGTGGCTCTCGTGGTTCTCGCCGTACGCCGCTTGCGACTGCGACTTGTAGTCGCGCGGCGCCCACAGCCCCCCCTGCGCCGCGAAGGGCTCGTGGCGCTGGAGCGAAGCGCTCTTGCGGATGCCCGGCTGGGCCTTGGGGAAGGCCTGGTGCAGGCCCGCGCGCGGCGGCGCGGCCGGCGCGTTGGCCTGCTTGAGGACGTCACCGAGCGAAGGCATGGTGTGCTTTGTGGCGCGTCGGGCGTCGGCGCTTATGTCACCGCAACGGGCTGCCAACAGAGCTCAACAGTTTCGTGCCGAGTCCAACTGTAAAAAGGAGGCCAGTGGTTTGCGACATCAAACACGCCATTTGGGCGACGATATCGCCTGCCCGAGCGCTGGACGAGTCCCGGACTTTCGTCTTAGTGTCGGGTTCGAGATTCCAGAGCCAAACTGGCGCCAGTGCAGGAGCTTGCTGGAGCGCGCGCCAGGCAGCCCGCACAGTCATCGGGCGGAGATGAATCCGGCGGCCAAACCGGATAGCGAGTGCCGGTGTTGCCCCGGAAACAGCCAGGAGTGCTGCAACTGCTGCTATGTCCGCCAGAATCATGTCTGCTTCAGCATCAGCGGGCCGATCTGTTGTGTCCTTTGGATCATCCTGTTCGTCGTATTCGTGAATATCGACGCGGCCTTAGGCGGGATGGTCGTACTTTTTGTGTGGCCGGCCTGCATCATCTTCTCGATCGCGTCCTGCTGCTGCCTCTGTTTCTGCCGCCAGAAGCAAGCACCGCCGCCACCACCGACCGTCAGCAACGTACAGTACGTCCCGCAGCAGCCGGTGGTGCAGTACGTCCAGCAGCAGCCACCGGTACACCAGTACGTGCAGCCCGTGCCGCAGCGCTACGTGCCGGTGTCGCACGCCGTCGTGCAGCCGCAGCAGTACCCCACGGCCAAGGTCTACTACACCCAGCCGCCGCCGCCTCAGCCCACCGCCCCACCACCGCCAGCCTACGTGGCACAGGCAACGGTCGTCGAAGTCGCTCCGGAAGGCGCTCACGTTCTTACGGTGCAACCTGAGGGGGAGACGCCCGCGTACGAGGAGATACCGCCGCCGCCGACGGTGGCACAACCGACCGAGTCGAACGTCGCACCCATCGCTTTGCACCGCGGTGAGTGGGACGCCAATGGACTTATCGCCGCGTTGCGCCGCGCCCCACACATGTCCTCGGCCGTCATCTCGCACTGCATGCGGCAAATAGAAGCAAAGCCGACGCCGGCCGACTTCGCACTGGTGTTCGATTCGTTGGCATTGTCGACGGACGCGGTTGAAGTGGCCGATGCTTTGGCCAAAAACGTCGACGTGAGCGCGGAGATGGCTATCGCCGCGGTCAACGCCGCGCCTTCTCTATCCCGCACAGAAGTGGCAAACAAATTCGAAAGGCGCTTTAGCGGCGGCGCCAGGGCCCAGCTCGTCGCCGGCGTGCCGGGCCTGACACCCAGGCGCGGCGGAGGCTTCGAGTATTTCTAATTCGCAGACACAATACCTTCTCACATAACTTACAACATAGACAACATTCAAACCGCCTGCTGCGCGACCCACAGGCGCGCGGCCGTCCGTCCGGCGAAGAGCCGGACGAGCTGCGGCGGCAGCGCGCGCGCCATGGCATGCACGTACCACCGCATGGACGCGCGGCACCGCGACACCGTACGGGAAAACCGCACAGGCCGCCCGAGGCGCTGTAACGCGTCAGGTAACCAGGAATCGACGAGGGAGCAGTCAAAGACGCCGCACCTCGCTTGGGCGCCCCGGAACAGGAACGCGATCCTAATAAGAGGAAACGCCTCCGGACTGTTCCTCTTGAACCCGTCCCGCGCGAGGAGGCTGCGGTCGACATCATACACATTAACGCCCGCGAGCGGCGTCCAGCGCGTGTCGAAGTACGTGTACGAGACCAGCGCCCACAGGGCCGCGGTCGGGTGCTCGAGCTCGGCGATGCCCGAGGCTTCGATCGTTCGAGCGAGGCCCTCCACGTCACCGCGCGCCATGCAGATCACGCACTCTGCAAGGCTTTCAACAAAGTCTAGGCGCATCAGCTTGGTCTGGCCCCAATCTAGGATACCGACGCGGCCGTCCTCCAAAAGGACGACGTTGCCGGGGTGCGGGTCCGTATGGAACTCGCCAAGGCGGAAGATCTGCGCGCCCCAGCACTTGTGTAAGGTCGCGTATAAAGTGCGCCAGGACCCGAAGCGTTTAAGTTGCGGGCGCGGCAGCACGGCCCGGGTCTCCCTAAAAACATCTAGGAGCTGGGGGCCTTTTAACCATTCACAAGTGAGCACGCGCTCGCCGCACAAGTGGCGCACCGGTTTTGCTGTTGTGATATACTTGTGCAGGACGTCGTCGTCGCGGATGAGTCGCGAAAACGTGTCGAGCTTCCCGAGCTCCACGCGAAAGTCGAACTCGTACCGCACGAGCTCCCGGTAGGCGGCCACGACCGAGGGCAGGTCCAGGCCCGCGTCCATCCGCAGGTATTTCAAAAGGACCGCCTGGCGGAGCATCGCGTCCACGTCATGAAGCATCAGTCGCTTCCGCCCTAGACCTACTTTGACAGCCACAGACGTCCCGTTCACGGTCGCTTTATGGACTTGCGCCACGGACGCGGTCGCCGCCGGTCGATCGTCAAAATCGTCGAAGGCGTCCTCGAGCTTCACACCTAAGTCGCGTTCGATGATCCGCCGGATCCGTCTCGCACCCACGGCCGGCGCGGCGTCCATGGTCTCCGCCAGCGCCGCGCACCACGCGGGCGGCATCATCTGCGAGCCCGCGGCGGCCACCTGGCCCATTTTGGTGTAGAAGCCGCCCAGGTCCCGGATCATGCGCCGCGCCCGCTCGGCGCCCCAGGCGTGCTGCGCGTCCCAGGCCTCATTTCGACGCGCGTCGTTTGGGATGCGGCGGCAGCGGCGGCGCGCGACTAAGTAGCTCGTGAGGATGGGTAGGATTTTATTGGCGCCCGCCAGTTCCCTATGCGTCGCCGGCGCGGTTATTCGTAAACATGCGGACGCGCCTCTTAGCGCGCACGCCGCCTTCGCGTGCACCTGGCCCGGGAGCGATGTGGTAAGGTACCAGGCCGCGACGGCTGTTCTTGCGACTCGTCGCCAGCACCGCGTCGCCTTGCTCGCGTGATAAGTTGCGAGGCATTCGCAACAGGACTCGACGAGTGCTAAGAGGAGGGCTGCGCAGGCGACGGCGCAGGCATCTTTAGGCGTTATGTCGCGAGAGCTGAGCGCACTGGGCCGCAGTGCCAGCAGTCGTGTGGAGGGCAGGCGCATCTTCTGCGAGGTCAGCGGTGCGAATGCTTATTCGCTGGCTTGGAGAACAGGTGTGAGCTTGAGCTGCAATGTATTTACGATCGTTTGCCCATGCATGTAGGCCAAACAGCTTGCTTGCTCGGCCCCCGACCGCGCCAAAACCCGTGCTGGTCGTCTCAATGATGCCACAATGCAACAGAGGTCCGGCGGAGCCATATCGGAGCACTGAAGGGCTGCTTCGATGAGTAGTTTTGGGGTTCAAGTTAGTCCGATCATTCGCTCTTTTTGCGGCATTGCTCTTCGAAAGTGCCTCTTTAGACACCTTTCACGACTTTGTGTGAACCGGCAGACAGTGCAAATCATCGCTGCGGTCCTGCTGCACGCGTGAGCGCTGCAAAAAGCGCCAAACACGAGCTCGAGACAGATGTGCTGCTGAGGCGGATCCACTAAAAGAGACGCACACCGTCGCGGGCGGCGACGTGAGCGTATAGGACCCACAGCGCGCAGCGCAATGGGCGTCTCGAAGTTCCACGCCTGGCTCGTCGAGCAGTTCGGGAGCGCGGCGAGCGACGCGCGGGGCCGCGCGCTGCACGCGGATCACGTGATCGTGGACATGACGGCCGTCGTCCAGTCCGCGGCGCGGCGGTGCAAGTCGGGCCACGAGGCCGTGAAGCGCGTCCTCGGGCGGGTCGAGTCCATCATCCGAGAGGAGGCGAAGAGGGACGCGCCGCACGCGGTGTGCTCTGCGCGGCGGTCCGTCGGCTTCTTCCTGGACGGCCCGCTGCCGCTGGCGAAGGTCATTAACATAAGGCAGCGGCGCCTCAAGGCCAAGGACGGGGGACGGGCGGACGGCCTGCCCACCGGCGCCGGGCCGGCGCGCGCGCGGCCGCCCCATGGCAAGCGACCGCCGCGGGGCGCCGCGCGCGCGCGACCGCCGTCGGGCGCGGTGTCGGCACCGGGGCCTTCACACCATGTAGGCAGTCTTTACAGAAATGATGGCGCGTGGACAATCGAGAGGGCACAACGCGCGCGCAGGTCCCAGCACGCGTTCGACGTCCTCGAGATCTCGCCGGGCACGGAGTTCTCAGAACGACTCGCGGAGGCGTTGGGGTCGTGGGCTGAGAAGAGGACGAGACGGAACGGCGAGTGGGCCGCGGGCTTAGACGAGGTGGTCGTGAGCGACTCGTCGGTCCCGGGCGACGGCGAGGTCAAGTGCGTGGAGTTCCTGGACGCCTGCGCAAGCGAGGCCGCGCGGAGCGGGGACCCGCGGCCGCGGGACGTCGTGCTCTACGGCGGCGACGTCGATTTGATCATTATGGCCCTCTGCCGCGCGCAGCCGGGCCCGGGCCCCGTCTTTGGGATGTTCATACGGAGCGTCCTGGCGCTCTCGGACGCGGGACGCGTATTGGACGTCGGTGCGTTGGCGGACGTGCGCCGCGGCGTCCGTGGTCGCGGCACTAGTGACGCGCCCCGGCGCAGGCCCTCTGCGCGCGCGTGTCGCGCTCGACGCGCGGCGGCAGATGGCGCTCGACTTCGCGACGCTGGCCGTGGCCGCCGGCGGCAACGACTACCTCCCGCCGCTGAGCGTGGCGTCGCACGCGCTGTGGGACGCCTACGTGGCGCAGGACCGGCCGCTCTACGACGAAACCACGGGCCGCGTGGACCTGGCCGTGCTCGGATCGCTCTTGGAGGACCGGCACGACGCCCAAACGATCGACGAGAAGCGGCGCCGGGTGGTGGAGGACGCGCGGTCGCACACGCGCACAAAGGACGGGCGGCCCGCCGCGCCGCGCGCATTGGAGCTGGCTCTCCTAAAGAAGGCGGATCGGGTCGGGGTGCGGGTCCTGGCGCCGCGCGACTTCGGCGCCGTGCCGAGCGGCGCCGCGACGCTGCTGTACCGCGTCGAGTGGCGGCCCGTGCCCGTGCACCTCGAGGACAATGACGATGAGAGGCGGCGCCGCGCGCCGCCCCCCGCGTCGACGGCGCCGTGGCGCGTCGCTATGACAACCGACGGCGGCCGGCTGGGCCGCGTGGGGTTGCAAGATGTAGACCCGCGCGTCGAGATCCGGGCGCCGGCCGGCGGGGGACCGCTGGAGGTGCGGTGCCGGGCGCGCAACCACCTGGGCTGGGGCCGCGCGCGGACGACGCGGCTCAAGCGCGATCCGCGGTGGTGCGTCGAGCCGTGCCCGCGCGGTCCTCGATGCAACCAACCCCAATGTGTGCACGCGCACGAGCCGCGGCGGGCGGACGCGTGGCCCGCAGCCGGCGGCGGCGCGCCGAGGCCGGCTGTGGGCGCCTGGGCGCGCTTCCGGAATGAGGAGGACGACTCCGACGCGGCCACCGTGGAGGCGGACGAAAATGACGGCGTCGTCGCCTGGGCCGAGGCCGAGTGGTTGGCGACCCTCGAGTGGTGCGTCACGACCTACGCGCGCGGCCACTGCCGGGACTTCTCGCGGCGGTACGCACGGCCGGCGGCGCCGCCGCCCGAGGTCTTGATCGGGCACTGCGCGCGGATGCGCGATAAAGAGCGCGACGCCGCCCCGGATCCGTACGTGCCGCCTTTACCGCCGGCCGAGAGCCTCGCGTGTTTGCTGCCGGGCCGGCGCGCCTCGAAGCTGCTGCCGCTGGTGCTGCGCCCGCTGTTCGACGACGGGA
>Ga0209090_10002566_pt1 | contig 11451 bp, 18 predicted proteins | sample ArcticOcean_MG_C_9_FD_187432 | JGI IMG/M metagenome (GOLD analysis project Ga0209090, IMG submission 187432) | Marine microbial communities from western Arctic Ocean - ArcticOcean_MG_CB2_152 (SPAdes) (version 2) | ecosystem: Environmental > Aquatic > Marine > Oceanic | place: Arctic Ocean... | reverse complement strand
GTTGTCCGTGTTTTTCTAAAAGAATTTATGTGGAAAAGGAAATAGTTGTCGGGACAAGTATGGCTTTGGCAACTATTTTGTTGACCGGACATCACCATCATGTTACAACCCTAACGGATGTACAAAACAGTATAACATATGAAACTATTAACACCGTTGGTAATATTTATTTTGATGATGATTCTATAGTATTGAAATTGTTAAAACGTAAAAAGAAAGTGGTTGTATTCTTAATTCTAATGCCGTTTTTATTTAGGTATCTTTCATTTACAGGAACGGAATACTTGATTTAAAATCGTTTAAAAATATTTAAAGTAAAAAATATTTAAATTATATACGAATGTTATACGAGAATGTATCTCATTTAAAAACACCTATAGGTTTGAAGAACTTGGGTAATACGTGTTATTTAAATTGTTGTTTACAGGTTTTGTTGTCTTCGACTATATTGTCAACGGAAATAGGAAATTTAAAATTGATAGATTTTTCTAAAACTATTTTCTTACGTGAGTTATTAGTTTTAAAAACAACTGGTAATCCAACTGATGTATACAAGTTATTAGTTCGTGCTTATCCCGATTATAATAATAATGAACAACAGGATACCAATGAATGTTTTTTAAGAATTTTGGATATATTGGAAAATGAGTTGCGCGTCACCAATAAGTTAATTCCATTGTCTCCTAAATTGGATCCATCTATAAAACCCGACAGGTTACTCAAACAATTTAGTTTGTTTTCGTGGAAAATGCATAATTTAACATTGGCGAATATGTGTAAAATATTTTATGGGCAAATTCGTGAATTGAGAACATGTAGAATGTGCAAACAAGAAAAGAATAATTTCATTCCGTTTAATAGTTTATCGTTGGTAAATTGTAGAAATATACCAGAAGGTCTTAAAAATTTTCAACTTACAGAATATATAAAAGATTTCGAATGTACCACTTGTATGAAAAGAACAGAAATACGGAAATCACAAATTATATGGAAGCTACCAAAAGTGTTAATATTACAGTTTCCAATAAAGGGTTTGAAACAAATAAAAGATAAATTAAATATAGAAGACTATATGAAAGTTAAAAATTATAGATTAATATCGGTGGGGTGTCATAACGGTTTTGATATAAATTCAGGACATTATTATACCTTTGTTAGAAAAGGAGTTAAATGGTATTTAGCTAATGATAGTATTATACAATCTTCCAGTATGACTGAAATATTACAACACATACACCACATATATATTATATGCTACGAAAGAGTTTTTTAGTTTAATTAAGCGACCGGGTCGGCAACTTCGGTTTCCTTGGGCTCGTCGGCGACCGGGTCGGCAACTTCGGTTTCCTTGTGCTCGTCGGCGACCGGGTCGGCAACTTCGGTTTCCTTGTTTTCTACCACATCTTGTATAAGATTAGGATGAACATTCTCAAAATCTACAGGGGTGGTGTTACCTTCCAGTAATCCCGATGCTAACATACGTTGGGTTGATTTTCTCATTTTATTGTTAGATTTGATTAGGTTATCAAGTTCATCATTTTGATAATTGTGGTTTTCTATTTTTGATAAATCGGGTGGTAGCATCAACCATTTATACATATCAACTACGTGAATATTAAAAATTGGGTATAACGTCTGTAAACTTTTCGCATACTCTTCAGCATCGTCTAGATTATCTTTAGCGGCAAAAATCTTAATAGCTACTTCGGTTTTATCTTCATTGTTGACTATAGCTATTACAGAATACCGTTGGTCTAAAACTTTATAACCTTCTTTCTTAAATGGTGACGTTATCGGACCCTTTTGTTCTGGGACATCATCGGTAACTTCTCCTTTGGTTTCAGGGACACCTTCGATAACTTCTCCTTTGGTTTCAGGGACACCTTCGATAACTTCTTCTTTTGGTTCAGAGACACTTTCAGGATTATTTATAGATAACTCCTTACGTGTTTCGAAATCTATAGAATTAATTTGTTCTCTGATTAAGTATCCACGAATGAGTTCGTATAAATGTTGGTCGTGTTTATCTTGATCCTCCATCATTTCCTTTGAAGGTGGAAAGAAACACCAGCAATACATTTCTACGTTATACATATTGATATCGGCGTTTTGGTTTAACATGGATTCATTTATCCAAGAAGTTGCGTCATTTGTATTGGATTTGTTTCCACGCAACATCAACATCATATTATCGTGTTTTTGAGGTAATTTAGGACCTATAATACTAATAGTAGCAATTTGTTGTTCTAGATCATCAACATTTGATTTTTTAAGAATACTATCTTTTGTGAAATTTTCATCAACATATTTTGAAGCAGAAGTAAATGAGGACATTAATAATGATTAAAATATATATTTAAATCACTTTAATAAAAAATATATATTATAAATAACATTATGCAACTTTTTAATTTATTTGGTTCACCAAAAAAAGCTGGAAGACGTTCGTTTACTATATCCAAAGTGAAACAGGGCACCAAAATTATAAAAAAATTCGAAGGTGGGGTTTTTATGAGCAAAACCCCTTCTTCAGCAGCAAAAAAGGCATTGACAAGTGTGTGTAAACAAGCCAATAAGAAGACCGGTTGTGCTTACACCATTACTTTACGTGAAAAAAGTGTCAATAAAGAATTCACATACAAATGTCAACGGATTAAATTAAAAAAACCTACAACAATAATGATAAATGGTAAAAAGATTGAATACAAATACGAAACTAAGGTTAAATCCGTTTAAACGCTAGATATATATTGCCATCCTAGATCTGTACATATACCTTTCCATATACAATCTTGAACGTAATTCTTCTCTCTTGATTTTAACAATGGGAAATTGGGCAATAAATCCTGTCTACCTATAATTTGGCACATTTTATGTAAAGTATAACTGTAACTGAGGAAATTTTTCCGTTCCTTAGGACAATATTTTTCAAATGGTGTTTGAATCTCTTTAAACATTTGAATAAGACGACATTCTGTATCGATATCTAATTGATTAGGCATAACACCAGTAAATGTACATACCAAAGAGTTTACATGTTCATAATATTTATTAAGATGTAATTTTTTTAAGTACCCTTTAATCCGCTTTGGTGTAATATCTTTGGGATCAGTTATTCTCTCTTTTTTAAATTCTTTTCGGATACCCGTTAAAACTTCTTCTGGTATTACACATAAATAATTTTTTGCTTGTAATTGGGATAAAAAATCTTTGAAGTGATTGATTCTTTGGTAAGCAAATGGGGATAGTATTTGTATGTTATCGCTGTATTCAGGATTTGTTTCACAATCTTGATAATGAATAGATTCACCACAATCGGGACATGTTAATTCAGCACGACTGGTATTTAATACTTTATCAGTTTTACAGGAATAGCACCATTTGGGATCGTCTAAATCGTTATCATTTTCAATATAATTAATTATGACATTGTGACACGTAGCCATATATTCGTTATATAATTGCCCTTTTAATACAGAACCTTGTGTTTTTATAAAACTAGACAATTGATTTTCGTCATTATTTTTTTCATTTTTGATAATAACTTTACTCATATATGGCATAGCTTTTAATAAATATCTGGTTTCAGAAATTTTATTTTCTACATCATATATTTTATCTTTTATATCAGAATTATTAGGATTCTTCGCGAATTCTTCTTTTAATTTAGGTAAATTCATATATTCTTTATTAAAATTATCAAGAGTTTGATTATGGACATCAAGTATAGTTGCCCTATAATCAGTATGTTTCACATCCTTATTTTTGAGTTTGTAGTTATTCATTAAAATAATATATACTATATATTAAGAAACTTTAAATGGATAATTTAGTTCAAAAATTTTTAAATAAGAATACACATTATAATAATCTTTTTAATAAAGATAAATTGTTAGTCTCTTTATTTTTTAATAAAGATAATATTTTATATATTAGACTTGAAACATTTAAGATTATTAACAAAACATTAGGTTATAAACATTTAGAGAATAATGATATTCAACAATTAGAGTTGATGCTCAATATATATATCACAACAGATACTAAAAATTTAGACCTGGAACAACTATTAATTCATCTTAATAGAGAGTTTGTTCAACGATATGTAGATAAATTAAATAATGAATTTAATTTTAATAAAGAATATGAAAAACACGCTTCGAGATTACCTATACCTTTAGGATTACCGAAATATGAAAATAATAAAGGTTTAAATACGATACAAGAAAAAGGTTATCTTATATAAATTAGGATTTTTATGATAAAATATCACGAACTCGTTAAAACTCCAATTGGTAGCAAAAGTAAATTGTTATTAAATGGAAACAATTGGTTTATACAGACACCACCGGGACGTATTAATTTAGTAAATGATAAATTGATATTTAACACATCAATCAATATTGATAAATATACTATATTTTTATCTAAATTAAATGAAATTAATAAGGAATGGAAAGACATCAATTTTCCGAATGGAAAACAAAAGGTTATTATTACAAATCCAAAACACATAACTATAAAAATAAACGATAATACCGAATTTTTTGATAAACATCATTATTTAAGCAATGCAAATAGTCTGTGTAATAAAGAATTAATGTTAATAATAACAACACCTAATATATGGATATCTAAAAAACAATACGGGAACACGTGGGATATATTACAAGTTATGTATACAACGTAATAAATGTTAATTATTCGTTTGGTATGATAATAATAATACATTATTTTTTATCAAAATGATAAGATCCTTTTCAACATTTGATTTGAACGATAACTATAATTTTTCTGAAACCCTTGAAAAAATTAATAACCACAAGGAATTAAATATAACACCTCATATCATAATACAAACACCAAATGTTAAAAATATAGAATATTTAAATTTCAAAGATAAAGACTTAAAATACGGCTATTTTAAGATACATGGGAAAAAACTTGAAAAATTTAAGGAATATATGAATAAATTTGATGAATGGGTGATCGATTTTTTATTTAATAATTGTGAAATGTTATTTTCTAAAAAACTGTGCATAAATAATCTTAGAACTATATATAAAAATTCAGTGTCTGATAATGATAATATAAAATTATTTTTACCTCGTATGTCAAATAAGGTTAAATTGACTATTATAGATAATAATAAAGAACCATTAGAAATAAATGATTTGGATGAAAATACAAATATTATAGCAGCTATACGTTGTAGAAAGATAGTTATTTACAAACGAGAAATTATACCTCAATGGGAAATACTACTAGCAAGTATGAAAAAAGATAAAATAACAGAATGTATGATAATAGATGATGATGAAGAAGATGAACTATATGGTGATGATTAAATAGATAAAAAAAATCTATATGTATTATATAAATAATGATGTTTCCTTTTCCCAAAATAAATAATAATATGGTATTAATTGTACTTGTATTTATAGTAATATACGTTCTAACACTTGAAACTACTAAGAAATCTATCAAAGAAATAACCAATATTGTTAAACCAAAGAGAATTGAAAATCCATACCCAGTTTCAAAACAAAAGGTATATGGTGAGAATTTCACCCAACCATGCAAAGGGATGAATATGCCTCCTGGGTCCTTTTGTGATGAAGACGAACATTTTACACAAAATGAAAATTGTCCTACACTTAATGAAATTATAGATAAAAATAAGAAAATAAGAAATAATCTATCGGAACAATCTAGAAATAATACCATTCCATCTGACACAGTGAGTTATATAGGCAAACAAGAAAATGACGATTGGTTTAACGAGAAACAATATAATACCCAACTGCAAATTGTGGAAGATCCTTCCCGTCAAATGAGATCTACACTAGGTAATATAATACCAGGTGGAGGTGATTACCGCCCGGTCCCACCAGTAAAAGATGACCCATACGCTATCACCAGCCTCCGCCCTGCGTATACACAAGGACAAAATGTCACGATGAGCCCCCCAATATAATATATTTAAGGAGTTGTTATTATTATATAATATAATAAATGATGAAAATAGAAGAAAAATTAAAAAATGATAAGGATCTTATACCAGGTATACTAAAATTAGTAGATTTGATAGATAAATATAAAAATTATTCGAATATTGAAATTGAGATACGATTGGGATATATACAAGAGAATTATTTTGATACTAATATAACCAATGAATATTATAAAAAAATTAACAATACATTAAATAGTTTTGAAAATTGGAGTTACAATGATAATAAGACTACTACAGATTATTATGATGGTAATTTAAGATTAAGTATGGATACAGAAGGTAATCGCAGTGCAATGAAAAAAGTTCGGTTGGTTGATATAGATATAGTTTATGATTCGGGACCATTTGATATACGAATATCAGTAAGTCAAGAAACACCTATAGATCCAAACGATGTGAATAATAATAATTTAAAAACATCTAGAAATAAAAAAAGAATTACTAGGACACATGATAAGTGGAAGTTTGATTTGTCAGAAGTTACAACAGAAAATAATAATCTTAAAAAAAAAACTTATGAATTTGAAATAGAAATTGATAATCTATTTGATACACTAAAAAAGTATAATAATGATAGTGTGTATGTAGCACATAGTACACTATTAAAATTAAGACAAGTGATAAATATGTGTGAGGAACCCGAGGAAATAGACATAATATCTATGGAAATAATTTCAGAAAAATTTAAGAATCATCCAATTTAGTTTTTTTCCATTCTTGTGCTATTAATTTAATAATGTCTGGTGCTGTTTTACCAGGATTTTGTTCCTTAAATTCAGGAAATTTTGATTTTACAAACTTTTGGTACATACTAGGTTGGCGTTTAGTTTTAATTTTTTTCCCTTTTAACAATGTAATCTCTGTTTCTAATTCTTTGATCTTGTTTTTTAATTCTTTATTTTCTTGGATAACAGTCATAATATATTAACCCAATATATTTAATTAAAAATAAAAATATATTTATTAAATATAATATGAAACTACCTAAAGATGTACCAACCACATTATTATATGTATTATTAATTATATATATATGGTCCAATATGATAGAAAAACCTGACCAAAAAGAAGATTTCTATATGAAAGGATTAAATGATGTAAAAGAACTGTTAAATGACAAATTAGTGGCTACTGAGGATGATAAAGAAGAATTCGATATGGTTCAATTAAATAATATAAAAACCGATTTAATAAAAAAAATGGGAACCATAGGCAATGATGACAACAAAGAATTTTATACGAAACCATTCGTTGATATGAAAACAGTTATAATGGAAAATTTGGGTTCCAAGGATGAAAAATTTTCACCTATTGACGAAGAGGAATTAAAAGATCCTTGGTGTGACAAACAAGGTGCTTCAATAAATTAATTAATAAATGATATATAATTATATTAAAGAATAATATTATTATAAATTATTACAATGGAGAAATCTTTATTACCTACTCACGAAAGACCTAAGACTAATACTAAATTAAAAAAAAAATTCTTAATCGGTTGTGGGTTAATAATTACATCAATCATAGGTTGTATATTTTATCCTAGACCTATGCAAATAGATATTACTAAAACTTTATATTATCCAATATTAGGAGATAGTTATAAAACAGTGGAAGTGTATAATCCTAATTTATACAATCTCAAAATTCAGGATTTAAGTTTAACACAGTATTATAAAGATTGTCAATCTGATGAATGTTTATGGATTCCATCTTGGAGTGGTTCTGGTTTGTTAGATAAAAAAAAAATTATGGCCGGTGAAACAAAGCAATTTGATTTATTAAGTAATGTATCAGATATACCACAATTAACTAAATTATGTTTGGAAAACAGTTTGTTTATATATTATAAAGGTGAATATTTATCACCGTTTGGTAAAACAAACTTGAAATCAAGACCTTTCTTAATTGAATGTAGTTATTAAACTCATTTCGAGGGATTGAATAATTTCGTTATATCCTATAAGATTGGTTGTTTTTCCATCAATTTTAACACTAACATATGGAATTGTATCAGGACCATCTTCCATTTCATCTATATCAATATAAGTCCAAATAAAGTCCGTCGTATCCCTTTGTAGTTGGTCTAATAAGTCATTTTTTAACAACTTACATTTTTTACACCATTGTGCTGTATATACTATTATTTCATTCACCATATTATTAATGATAAACATATTATTATCTTTAATTCTCTTTGATCATGGTTTCGAGTTGTTCTAGTGTCTTGAAACCAGGATATACTTTACCATTACCACTTACCCATGATGGAAATCCGGTTATAGCTGGATTTTTTGAACATATTTCAGGGTTGTTCGCACAATCTATAACATTTAATATTTTAGTATCCCAGTCTAAATTAAGTTCACTAAGTTGTCTGTGACAGAATGTGCAGTTTGTTGAACCTATCATTTTGAAATTTTTTTTATTGAGTTCGGATATAACAGTTTCGGATTTAACACTTTGTGTAAATTTATCAGATACGTGTTTGCATGCCATTATTACTAAATATAGGATTCCTAAATTAATAAGTATAGATAAGAAGTTCATTATACTATAACAAATATATTAAATTATATTAATAATAGATGCGGCTCCGATATATTTTTGAATAAATTTATTTTTACGATTTAAGTATAGTATATACGATGAATGTATTAACATTCCACCTATAATTAAAATTAATATAATTTGTGTGGAACTAAAATTATTAATAGTATTTATTATAACGTTATCGTTATTAACTATTTTATCATTTAGATTTTTTAGAGTTACATTAGTTTTTTTAGGTTTGAATGTTAATGGATCATAATATTGAACATTTAAATCACAAGACCATTTATTTGATAAAATTTGATTACAATTACTTGATATGACTTTTGATATTGTTTGAATAGTTATTGGATTGTTAAAATATATAGTAACAGAAGCAAATAATAGTAACATTCCAAATATAAATACAGTTAAAGAATGATATTTTATAACTAATTCAAAAACTTCAGACATTATTAATATTACAATATATTTAAATTTTAATTTAATAATATTATAATATACTTATGAAAATAGCAATATGTTTACCTAGTCGAAATGTAGACTGTAAGCATTATAATGAAACCTTTTTATATAAAGTTTTATTAAAAAGTTTTATACAAACTTATTGTAAAGAATATAATTATATATTATGCGTTGTAATAGATGATGATGATATTATATATAGCAACAAAGAAGAATTAAATAAGATTATAAACTTTGTAAATCTAATAGATAATATAGAAATTAAATTTATATCTAGCAAAGGTATAAAAAAAGGTCATGTTACATCTATGTGGAATAGAGCTTTTGAATACGCATATAACATAAACTGTGATTATTTTTATCAATGTGGTGATGATATTGAATTTATGGATAAAGGTTGGGTATCAGAATGTATAAAACAATTACAATCTCAAAAAAATATAGGTGTAGTCGGACCTTTAGATTGGCAGAGAGAATTATTTAGAAAACAAATGTATCCACGTCCGTGTAAATTTATATTAACACAAACTTTTGTATCGAGAAAACATATGGAATTGTTCGGTTTTTATTTTCCACCCGAAATAATAAACTGGTATTGTGATGATTGGATAACTAGGGTATACCAAGAAAAAGAATTATTAATATGTCTAAACAACCATAGGATTAATAATAAAGGTGGTCCACCTAGATATATACCAATAGGCCAAGGAGATACACAATCGGAAACGGAAATATTGTGTAATAATCTTATAAAAAAGTATATTGCTTATATAATATAGTATGGAATTTGGAACACCAATAGATAAATATAATAATTCAAAGGTTAGTATACAAAAATTGTTAGGTAAAAGTGTAAAAGAAGGTTTTTTTTTAGTTCAAGATGGACCAAATAAATCATCACGAGCAAAAATATTATCTAAAATAGATACTAAATTTGGAAAAATTGTTAAACAACTTAAACCAAATGAATACCAAGGTTCAGAACAAAAAATGATATCCATATTAAAAAATACACCACATATATTTTTAGAAATAGCACCACATACAGGGTTTCTTGGTGTCAATTACCCATTAGGAGTACAAAATACGAATTTAGAATCATTTGGAACAGATGGAAATGAAAGAGCTATTGGTAGAACAGTTTTTCTAACGGTTGATCCAGAATATATAACCGATCAAGAATTAGAAGATTTAATTATACACGAACTATCGCACACACTAGCAAACCATGTTAAATATAGACCAAATGATCATGGTAAAGATTTTATTGCTGCAGAAAAACTATTTAAAAAAATATGGACATCATATAAATAAATGTCTTTCTTTTTACATGAAGCACCTAATCGTATACTTACAATAGGTGATTTACACACTGATTTAGATGTTTTTAAAGAGATTTTGTTTCATAATAATGTAATTGATCATTCAGATGATTGGTGTGGTAAAGATACTTGGGTTGTGTGTATGGGAGATACATTTGATGGATGTCGTCCTGATATTATCAATGATGATAAGGAATATTTAAATAAACCTATGGAACTTAAACTATTTTATTTTATTTTAAATTTAAATATGAAAGCATCTATGGAAGGTGGAGCATGTATTTCGTTAATGGGTAACCATGATTTATTTGTATACGACGAAAGGAATAAAATTTTTTGTAAAAATGTAGACTACAACTCATATCCCATAAAGCGAGAAGATTTATTTAAACCGGGTATAAATATGAGCAGTTCTTTGGCTATTACAAGGCCGTTGATATTGGTATTGGGTAAATACCTGTTTGTTCACGGTGGACTTACTACTAATATTATCGGTAAACATGGAACATTGTGTGATAAGATTACGTCGCTAAACAAAGAGTTAAATAGTTGGTTAGTTAGTGGTAAAAACGAACCGTATTGGTTGTATACGGATAATAATCCCACTACCAATAGAACATTTTCCCAGGGTGGTACACAAGAACAATTTGATACATTACTCGGTATGTTACCAGGTATAACTAAAATAATAGTAGGTCATACTACAGTTCCAATGATTTCGTCGCGGTTTAATGGAAAGTTAATATCAACGGATGTAGGATTATCGAGATGTTTTAAGAAAAATTTTTATTATAAATGGCAAATTCTAGAAATACATAACGATAACACATATATTGTATCTATGGATTACAATAACGATATTAAAATTACGAGTATTTAAAATATATACTTTAATTAAAATGGCGGAAACAACTGCTAAAAAACCACGTATAAAGGTTGTAGTGAAACCTCCCACATTGGATTTACACAGTGATTTGGGAGAAAAACTCTATGAAATACGATGTAAACGCGATGCGGTTGCTTTGCAACACGAAAGTTTAAAGGATCAAAACGATAAATATAATAAGATTATCATAGTGTTGTCCCTAATGACTG